>WPCJ01243891.1_pt1 | contig 57548 bp, 38 predicted proteins | sample 5399831 | NCBI WGS metagenome assembly WPCJ01 (sample SAMN12869470, study PRJNA574797) | sludge metagenome | isolation source: wastewater treatment of pH10 | place: China:Beijing | collected 2019-05-20
GAAGATGCGATCGGGCAGGCCTTCAAGGGCCATCCCGCCGTGCTCGCCGCCGGCTTCGACGTCGATGTGGCCACCACCAGCATCAAGGTGGCGGAAAGCAGCCTGCTCCCGACCCTGACCGTGCAGGGCAGCGCCAGCAGATCGAAGCAGTCGGATTCGACCCTCGGCACCTATGGCACCGACCAGGCCTCCATCATCGGCCAGCTGAATGCGCCGATTTATGACGGCGGCCTCGGCGCGGCGCAGACGCGTCAGGCCAAGGAACTCTCGACCCAGAGCCGGCTGGTGCTGGAAATGGTGCGCAACCAGGCGCGCACGGCGGCCATCGGCGCGTGGGTTTCGAACGAAGGCGCCAAGACCGCCGTCACCGCCGCCGAAGCCGAAGTGCGCGGCGCGGCCGTCGCCTTGCAGGGTGTGCAGCGCGAAGCCGCCGGCGGCCAGCGCACCACCGTGGAAGTGCTGAACGCCCAGCAGGACCTGATCCAGGCGAAGGCGCGTCTGATCGGTGCACAGCGCGACCGCGTCATCGCCTCCTACGCGCTGCTCAGCGCCGTGGGCCGTCTCGACGTCAAGACGCTCGGGTTGAAGACGCCGGACTATCTGCCGGAAGTGCATTATCACCAGGTTCGCGACGCCTGGCACGGCCTGCGCACGCCGGACGGGAAGTAATGATCCCGTAGGATCGGTAGAGCGCAGGCGCATTGCGCCGGAGCGAAACCCATCGGCGGAGTTTGCCAATAGCGACGGAATGATGGGTTTCGCTTCGCTCTACCCATCCTACGATTTGCGTGCCATCGCGGCACCGAGCGCGCTGACGAGCGAGACGAGATCATACGGCTTGCGGATGACGGGAACGTTGTCGAGCGCCGACGGGATCAGGCTGGTCTCGCCATAGCCGGTGGCGAACACGAAGGGCACGCCGATTTCGCTGAGCATATGCGCCACCGGCATCGAACTGCCGCTGCCGAGATTGACGTCGAGGATTGCCACGTCGGGCTGAAAGCTCGCAAGCAAGGTCAGCGCTTCCTTCGCGGAGGCCGCTGTTTCGACGCGGGCGACGCCCTCCCCCGCCAGCATGGTCTCGACATCCATCGCGATCAGCAACTGATCCTCGACCATCAGCACATCGAGCCCGCGCAGCGCAGCCATCGGCCTGTCGTCGATACGTTTGCTCCGACGCATCCGCGTTGCGAGCGGCGCCGGCCAGGTGACGAAGCGCGCCGGAATCAACAGGCGCACACGCGTGCCGGCAGAGTCGTAATCGACATCGCTCTCGCCGCCGAGATCGTAGGGAATGCTGCGGCCGATCAGCATGGAGCCGAAGCCAGGCTTTGACGGTGGCCGCACGATCGGACCGTCGCGCTCCAGCCAGCGGATTTCGCAATCGCCGTTGTCGAGGCGCTGCCAGGTCAGCGCGAGGCGACCGGGACCGACCGACAGCGCACCGTATTTCGCGGCATTGGTGGCAAGCTCGTGCAGCACCAGCGCCAGCACCGAAAAGGCGCGGGCATCCAGCATCACTTCGGGACCGTCGACCGCGATTTCCTTCACCGCCTCGCGATAGGGCGACAGCTCGGCATCGATCAGGCTCTTCAGCGCGCCGCCGCCGGCGCCGCGAATCACCTGGTCATGGGCCAGCGACAACGCCTGGATACGGCCCTTCAGCGAAGCAACGTAGTCCTCGATGCTGCGGCCGTCCTCCACCGGATGCGAGACCAGCGACTTGATTAGCGCCAGAATATTCTTGACCCGGTGGTTGAGCTCTTCGTTGAGCATCTTCTGGCGTAGATCGGCCTTGTGGCGTTCCTCTGCCAGGAGCTCGTTGTGACGCATCACGACTTCCACCAACGCGGTACGCGTGGCTTCGGCAGTATCGCGCTCGCTCTGCAGCCACGGCTCCGACTGCAGCTCGACGGTCTCCTTCCAGATCTGGAAACTCTTGCGCGGGGTGAGACGATCGCCGAGCGGCCCGGTCTCGTAGGTCTTGTTGGGATCGCCGGCCCAGTTCACCGTCTGCGCGACCTCGCTGCGGAAGAACAGCAGATAGTCGCGCGGCAATTGCGACAGCGGCACGGCCAGCACGCCGGCGACCAGCTCGCTATAGTCCTGTGCCCCGGGCAATCGATCCGACAGCGCGCTGGTGGCCCAGACGCGTCCTTCGGCGGCGGAATTTACCAGCGCCATGAGTGCGGGGACGGCATCGGTCGGCGGCACCTTGCCGAACCCAGTCCAGGCATTGTTGAAATAGAGGCCGACACCATCGCACGGGATCAATTCGCGGAAGTCGCGGATGTTGTTCTTGAGCAGATCCTCGACATTGCCGTGATGCGAGACATTGTGGAGGAGCTGATCGAGATAGCGGCGCGCGCGTTCGCTGGCGGCGAGCTTGCGCTTCTGGATCAGCGATGCGAGCTGCATGGAAAAGAACTCGCCGAACATTTCGGCGGCGACGCGCTTATCCATCGACAGCGCGCGCGGCGCATAGTGATGGCAGGCGATCAAGCCCCACAGCGCGCCATCGAGAATGATCGAGATCGACATGGAAGCGCCGACGCCCATATTGCGCAGATATTCGCAATGGATCGGCGACACGCTGCGCAAATGCGCGAAGGACAGATCGAGCGGTTCGCCCGATGTGTCGCGCTCCGGCACGATGGCGACCCGTGCGCCCGACGAATCCGAGACGATGCGGACGGTATTCTGCACGTAGAGAATGCGCGCCTGCTGCGGGATATCGCTGGCCGGAAAATGCTGACCGAGAAAGCTCTCGAGATCGCCGCGCCTGGCTTCGCTGATGACCCGGCCGGAGCCGTCGTGGGCGAATTGATAGACCATCACCCGATGGTAGCCGAGCGCGCCGCGCAACAGACGCGCCGCGTTATCGAACAGAACATCGAGATCGTTGCACTGGCCGATGCGGCCGATCAGCAAACGCGACAATTCCAGCGGCGGTGTCGCCTCGAGGGGATCGACCGGTTCGAACTCGACGATGTTGACGCCGTGCTGCCGGTGGACGGCGACGTTGAAGGTGGTCGTGGTGTGGGCCACCTTGAAATCGATGAGCAGGCCGGCGCGTTGCTGGCTCCCCCATTTGGCGATGGCATTGCGAATGTCATGCGCCGGCTTCTCGCCGATGAGGTCGTCGAGGCGGCGATCGTTAATCTCGCCGGCGACGCCGAGCATGGCGCCGGCATTAGCCGAATGCCGCCGCACCATGCCCACCGAGCCGTCGCAGGCCAGCAGGCAGCCATGAGGCTGGATACTGCCGGGAATATGGATCGGCTCGCGGTCGCAATTGGTGAGATCGACGGGATCGGACGTGGTGAGCATCAAAACTCTCTGAAACGGCGTATCGCGCAAACCATGCATCCGAACATGCCACGTCCGAAGACTTTGACAAACAAACGCTCGAACCCTGGAGCCATCGAGGACGGCTCCAGGGTTCGTTCATGCATGGTGGGGATAACGCGCGAGCTGGAATTTCGATCCAGCATCGGCTCGTAATTACAGGATAGGCAAAGCGCAGCGTGCCCGCTCTGGAGCTTACGCCTGCTTCGGCCGCCTGGCGAAGAAGGTCATCAGCACCGGTAACGTGATGAGGATGACCAGCGGCGCCAGCATCATGCCGGTGACCACCACCACTGCCAGCGGCTTCTGCACCTGCGAGCCGACACCTTCGGACAGCGCAGCCGGCAGCAGGCCGACGCCCGCCACGATACAGGTCATCAGCACCGGGCGAAGCTGCAATTCGCCGGTCTTGATGACCGCCTTGATACGCTCCATGCCCTCGTCGATGAGCTGGTTATATTGCGAGATGATCAGAATGCCGTCCATCACGGCGATGCCGAACAGCGCGATGAAGCCGATGGCAGCCGAGACGCTGAACGGAATGCCGGTCAGGAACAGGCCAAGCACGCCACCGAACACCGCCATGGGAATTACGCTCATGGCCAGCAATGTGTCGGCCATGGAGCCGAAATTGAACCAGAGCAACACACCGATCAGAAGCAGGCTGATGGGAACAACGACCGACAGGCGCGCGATGGCATCCTGCAGATTGCCGAATTCGCCGACCCATTCGGTTCGCGAGCCAGCCGGCAGCTTCACCAGCGCATTCACCTTGTCCTGCGCCTCCTGAATCGCGCTGCCGAGATCGCGCTCGCGCACCGAGAACTTGATCGGCAGATAGCGTTCCTGGTTCTCACGATAGATGTAAGCCGCGCCTGAGATCAGATTGATCGAGGCGACTTCGCTGAGCGGGATCTGCGTGATGGTGCCGTTCGGACCGGGCGCGCCGATGCGCAGATTCTGGATCGCCTCGGCGCTGCGGCGGAATTCCGGCGCGAGACGCACGACGATCGGGAAGTGACGATCGCTGCCGCCCTCGTAGAGATCGCCCGCGCTGTCGCCGCCGATCGCCACCTTGATGGTGGCGTTGATGTCGCCGGGCGCGAGGCCGTAACGCGCAGCCTTGGCACGATCGATATCGATCTGGATCGTCGGCTGGCCGAGCGAGGTGAACACCGCAAGGTCCGTCACACCCTGGACGGTGGAGAGCACATCCTTGATCTCGTTCGCTGTCTTGGTCAGCATCTGCAGATCGTTGCCGTAGAGCTTGATCGAGTTCTCGCCCTTCACGCCGGATACGGCTTCGGAGACGTTGTCCTGCAGATATTGCGAGAAGTTGAATTCGACGCCGGGAAACTTGGTCTGCAGATCCTTCAGCAGGCGCGCGGTCAGTTCGTCCTTGTCCTTGGTCGTCGGCCACTGGGATACGGGTTTCAGCGGCGTGAAGAACTCGGCATTGAACAGGCCAGCCGCGTCGGTGCCGTCATCGGGGCGACCATGCTGTGACACCACCGATTCCACTTCAGGCTGCTCGCGGATGAACCGGCGCATCTCGTTGACGTAAGTATTGCCTTCCTGCAGCGAAATGGTCGGTGGCAGCGTGGCGCGGATCCACATATTGCCTTCTTCCAGCTTGGGCAGGAATTCGAGGCCGAGCAGCCGGATCATGATCGCAGTGGCGACCAGCAACGCGACGGCGATCCCCATCACAATGGTGCGCGTCTTCACCGCCCAGTTCAGCACCGGCACATAGAGATGATGGAGCTTGCGGACGATCCATGTCTCAGTCTCCTGCACATGAGCAGGCAGGATCAGCGCCGACAGCGCCGGAGTGACGGTGAAGGTGGCGATCAGGCCGCCCGCCAGCGCGTAGGCGTAAGTACGCGCCATCGGTCCGAAGATGTTGCCTTCGACACCCGACAGCGTGAACAGCGGCAGGAAGGCCGCAATGATGATTGCTGCGGCGAAGAAGATTGATCTCGACACGTCTGCAGACGCACTGAGGATGCCGTGTTTCTTCATCCCCATGATGGTCTCGGGGGATATGTGGCTCTTCTCGGCATCCGATAGCGGCGTCGTCTGCGTCAATCGCCGGAAGATCGCTTCCACCATGATGACGGTGCCGTCGACGATCAGGCCGAAATCGATGGCGCCCACCGACAACAGATTCGCCGACTCGCCCCGCGCAACCAGAATGATCACGGCAAAGAACAGCGCAAAAGGAATCGTGGCGCCGACGATCAAAGCGCTGCGCAGATTGCCGAGGAACAGCCACTGCAGGAAGACGATCAACAGGATGCCGACCACCATATTGTGCAGCACCGTATGGGTGGTAATGTCGATGAGATCCTTGCGATCATAGATGCGTTCGATCCGCACGCCGGGCGGCAGCACATTGCCGCTATTGATCGCTCGTACCGCCTTCTCGACATTGGCGATGGTCGGCGAGCTCTTCTCGCCTCGCCGCATCATCACGATGCCCTGGACGATATCATCTTCATTGTTGAGGCCGGCAATGCCGAGCCGCGGCTTCTCGCCCACCGTGACCGTGGCAACGTCGCGGATCAGCACCGGATTGCCGGATGTCTGCGAAATCATCGTGTTGGAGATGTCGTCGATCGAGCGGATCAGACCGACGCCGCGCACGACCGCCGATTGCGGCCCGATATTCACGGTGTTGCCGCCGACATTGATGTTGGCATTGCCCACCGCCGTCAGCATCTGCGGCAGCGTCAGGCCGTAAGCCACCAGCTTGTTGAAATCGACCTGGATTTCATAGGTCTTGGTCTTGCCGCCCCAGCCGATCACGTCGATCACGCCGGGCACCGCGCGGAAACGACGCTGCAGCACCCAGTCCTGCAGTGTCTTGAGATCAAGCACGCTGTAATTGGGCGGGCCGACGAGGCGATAGCGGAAGATTTCGCCGACTGGCGAAAGCGGCGAGATGGTCGGCTGCGCATTGTTCGGCAGCGTGCCGAGCTGCGCCAGACGGTTCAGCACCTGCTGCAGCGCTTCATCGTAGGTGTAGTCGAAGGAGAACTGAAGTTTGACGTCGGACAAGCCGTAAAGCGAGATCGTGCGGATCGTCTTGACGTTCTTGATGCCGGCGACCTGGGTCTCGATCGGGATGGTGATGTAACGCTCGATCTCCTCGGCCGAGAGGCCGGGCGACTGCGTCACGATGTCCACCATCGGCGGAGTCGGATCGGGATAGGCCTCGATGTTCAGCTGCTGGAAGGCGAACATGCCGCCGATGAACACGGCGAGAAACATGCCAACCATCAGGAAGCGACGGTCGACAGCGATAGAGACGAGACGATCCATCCAGATCGGACCTTTCAGAAAAGCCGAAGCTGGAAGTTAGCTAGCAGATGCCACGCGGTCGATGAACAGACTGCCGCGGGTAACGATCTTCTCGCCCGGCCGCAGGTTGCCGAACACTTCCACCAGGCCCGCATTGGTCATGCCGGTCTTGATGGTGCGCAGCTCGATGGTCTTGTCGTCGTTGGCGACCCAGACGCGGACCTGATCGCCTTCATAGATCAGCGCGGTCTTCGGCACGCCGACGGTGGGCTGCTCGCCCGGTGCATAGACCGTGACGGTGGTGAACATTTCCGGCTTGAGCAGGCCGTTGCTGTTGTTCAGCGTGGCGCGCACCAGCAGGCGGCGCGTATTGGGATCGAGCGCAGTGGCCACATAGTCGATGCGACCGGTCATCACACGGCCCGGCAGCGCCAGCGCGGTGAAGGTCAGCTCCTGGCCGACCTGCACCGAAGCCGCTTCGGTCTCGCGCACGAAAGCATTGAGCCAGACGGTGGAGAGATCGCCGATCACGAAGACGGGATCGCTGGCGCCGGCGCTGATGAACTGGCCGGGACCGACCTTGCGCTGAACCACGGTTCCGGCAAGCGGCGAGAACACGGTGGTTTCCGGATTGATGCGACCCTTCTCCTGGAAGGCCGTGATCGCATCTTCCGTGAGCCCGAGAATGCGCAGGCGATTACGCGCGGCTTCGAGCGCGGTTTCGGCGGTGCGCAGATCGTTCTGCGCCTGCAGCAGCGTGGCCTGGGCCTGCTGATAATCCTTCAGCGGCACGGCCTTGCCTTCGAACAGATCCTTGGCGCGCTTGTCCTGGATGGTGGCGAGATCGAGCTGCGACTTCGCCTTGTTGGCGGCGGTGACAGCGGCGACGAAATCGTTCTGTGCGCCGACCGTGTCGGCGGCTTCGACGACGAATAGCGGCTGCCCCTGCACCACCTGATCGCCCGGCTTGGCGAGCAGTTTGGTGACACGGCCGGCATAGGGCGAGAAGATCGGCGTCGAACGATCCTCATTGACGGCGATCTTGCCTTCGGTGACCGACTCCGACCGGAACGACTTCACCGTGACCGGCTCGATGGTCAGGCTGGCCCATTCGGCCGCGCTCGGCGTGTAGCGCTGCGGGTTCTTGCGGGACTGGCTGGAGACGTCCGAATGCTTCTGCGGGGTCGCATTGAGCTGCGTGTAGGCGTAACCGCCGCCGACCAAAATGACGACTGCGCAAACGCCGGCAACCAGCTGGTTGCGGCTGAATTTCGAAGATCCCTGGTTCACGTTCGTCACCTGCCGAGCCCTTAAAGTGAGAGTCCGCTTATGCCGCGGCGTTTTGTCCCAATGCGCGCGCTATTAGTGCGCATATAGACGTTGAGACAATCAAAAAACGCAGGTCTGACCCGCATTTTCGGTTAAAAATTCTGTTACGCTTACCAGCGGTATTCATATTGCGGACCTCCATACCGGCGGATCGGTCCCAAGCGGCACAGCAGGTTGTGCCCAATATGCTGGGGTGAGCCCTAGCACGGCTGCATGACGAACAGCCGACAATATGCCGAAGCCCGACGGCAGCTCCTCGGTGAGGGCCGCAACGGCATCGCCGGCGATATCCGGCGCATTCAACCCGTTGTCGAGGCGGCCCATGTCCCATAGCCATTTGCCGGTGCGCGCGAGCGAAACCTGGACGTGCCAACTGCCGCCCTCTCGCGCCTGGCGGAGCTTCGCCATCATGGCACCGAGGGCCATCAGATAACCGCTGGCATGATCGAGCATCTGCGCGGGTAATTCCTTCGGACCGTGAATGCCCGCCGCCTGCCCTTCGGCATGATTGAAGCCGGTGGCGCATTGTACCAGCGAGTCAAAGCCGCGCCGCTGCGCCCAAGGGCCGCTGCGACCATAAGCCGACAGCGAGACGTAAACTATGCCGGGGCTGAGCCGCGCCGCATCCTCCGGCGCGAAACCGCGCGCGGCCAGCGATTGCGGGCGATAGCCCTGCGAGAAGACATCGGCGCCTTCGAGCAGGCCGCGCAAAGTCTCCCTGCCTTGTTCGGTGTCGAGATCGGCAAAACACGAGCACTTGCCGCGGCCGGTGTCGATGGTCAGCCACGGGATCGCCGGCAGATGGGGACTGGAGACGAGCATCACCTCGGCGCCATGGGCGGCGAGCGTGCGCCCGGCGACCGGGCCTGCAATCACGCGCGACAGATCGAGCACACGCAGGCCGGCGAGCGGCCGCTCTCCCTGCGGCCAAGGTCGCGGCGCTGCGTCGCCGATTTTGGTGATCTCGATGAGCGGGAGTTCGGCGATCGCTTGCGCCTGCGGCAGCGCCGTCCACTCATCGTAGCTGCGCATCAGCGCAACGACGCCGCCGGCCGCATAGGCTGCCGTTTCAAAATCCTCGCCCTTCCAGTGCATCAGCGCGGCCTGCACGGCGTCGCGTTCCGGCGCGCAGGACAGCACCTTGCAAACGGCATCGCGATGATGCGGAAAATTGGTGTGCAGGCGGACGAAGCGCCCGTCGCCGGTCCCGTAGACGCCGGCGATCGCATCCCATGCGGGCGGCGGCGGATTGCCGTCGCAGCGCAGATAGCGCTCGCTGCGGCATTCGACGACGGCGTGGCGTATATCGACGGCAACATCCTGCGCCTGCCCGCTGCGTGCGCGCCAGATCTCGGCGGCGGCAAGACCGGCCGCTGCGATCGATGCCTGCGCAGCGGCGCCGGTGCGGAACGAGGACGGCAGCGCGGGCTCTTCGCCGGTCAACGTGACGCGCTGGAGCGCGGCGACGTCACCGCCAGCCTGCTTCCAGAGATCGGCAAGCAATTCACGCATGCCTTGCATCGACGCCCACTTTCCCGCGTTACAGATTCAGTTCACGTTTCCAGGTCACCCCGTCCGTCGTCGCAGCATTTTGCACAAGCATGGAGGAGAGACCATGGCGACCATCGATCCATTGACAGCCGGCGCTGTCGTGCTGGCCACGGCTGCCACCGACGCCGTCTATGTGATGTTCACCGCCGCGGTCGTGGCCCGCCGGCGCGTGCCTGCGGCCACATGGAGCAGCGTCTGGTATGTGCTCTCGTCCTATGCCGTGATCAGTTACACGGAAAACTGGATATATGTGGGTTTCGCCGCTGTCGGCTCGTGGATCGGCGCCTATGCCACCATCACGTTCCTGCACCGGCCACCGGGCGGACCGCCAGTCGGTGCCGCACCTGAATAAGGGTTCGCGACTGAACGGTTGCTGAACGGCGCTTTCTTTATGGGAGCATGATCTACTCCGAAAACCGGTATCCACTTTTCGGGATCATGCTCTAGTGAAAGTCCCGCGAGCGCGGCAGGATCCGCACGTCGCGCGGATGGCGGATGCGCTGGGCGGGATTGTCGGGATGTTCGCGGCGATCGTCATTGAGCGGCTCTTCCCCGGACAGCATGCGCCGGGGCGGGCCGAGCGCGTCATTGGCGAGATGCTTCAATTCGTCGGAACGATCGACCAACCGCTCGGCCACGAGATGCACGACCCTCTCCTTGCTGCTCTGGATGCGGCCTTCGACCCAGATCAGCCGCGCCCCCATCACCTCCTTGCGGAACTTCTCCATCACCTTCGGCCAGACCACGATATTGGCGATGCCGGTTTCATCCTCCAGCGTCATGAAGATCACGCCCTTGGCGCTGCCCGGCCGCTGCCGCACCAGCACGACGCCGGCACAGCGGGCGGGCGTGTTGTTGTTCGACGCCGACACGTCCGCGCAGGTCATGACTTTTTCTGCCGCGAACATCCTGCGCAAGAACTCCATGGGATGGCCCTTGAGCGAGAGGCGGATGGCCTGATAATCCGCAACCACCTGTTCAACGCGAGGCATGACAGGCAGCGGCGCGGCATGCTCGTCGGACAATTCACGCGCGGCTGCCACTTCGAACAGCGGCAGCGCCACATCATCCGGCAGGCGGCGCACGGCCCATAGCGCGGCGCGGCGATCGAGACCGATGGAACGGAACGCATCGGCGTCCGCCAGCATGATCAGCGCACGCTTCGGCAGCGCCGTATCGCGGGCGAAGTCTTCCAGCGTTTTGAAGGCGCGTTTCTCGCGCGCAGCGACGATGCGTGCACCCCAGTCTTCGCTCGGCGGCTTGCCCAGTCGCTTCCGCTCGCGCTCTTCGTCCGCATCAGCCCATTTGAAGCCATCGATCTGACGGAAGCCGAGGCGGACGGCGTGATGCGCGCCGCCGATGTCTTCGAGCGTATTTTGCGAATGGCTGTGCGAGACGTCGATCGGCAACACATCGACACCGTTTTTTTGTGCGTCCTGCACGATCTGTGACGGTGCGTAGAACCCCATGGGCTGGGAGTTGAGGAGACCGCAACAGAAAACGTCGGGATGATAGTGCTTCAGCCATGACGACACATAGACGAGCTGCGCGAAGCTCGCCGCATGGCTCTCGGGGAAACCGTAGCTGCCAAAACCCTTGATCTGATCGAAGCAGCTTTGAGCGAAGGCAATGTCATAACCGCGGTCGATCATTTTCCCGACCATCTTCTGTTCGAACGTGTGCATGGTGCCGACATTGCGAAATGTCGCCATCGCACGTCGCAAACCGTTGGCCTCTTCCGCCGTGAAGTGTGCAGCTTCGATGGCGATGCGCATCGCCTGTTCCTGAAACAGCGGAACGCCCAAGGTTTTGTGCAGGACCTTTTTGAGTTCGTCCTTGTCACCGCCCTTCGGGAACGGATAGTCGATATCTTCAGGTTTCATCCCTCGCCGCTTCAGATAGGGATGCACCATATTGCCCTGAATCGGCCCCGGGCGAACGATCGCCACCTCGATGACGAGATCGTAGAAGGTCCGCGGCTTCAGGCGCGGCAGCATGTTCATCTGCGCGCGGCTTTCGACCTGGAAAACACCGAGGGACTCGCCGCGCTGGAGCATCTTGAAGACATCGTCGTCATCTATGGCCTTGATGTCCTTCAGCTCATACCGCCGTCCCTTGTGCCGAAAAATCAGCTCGAAGCAGCGGCGGATGCAGGTCAGCATGCCCAATGCGAGCACATCGACCTTCATCATCTTCATCGTATCGACATCGTCCTTGTCCCATTCGATGAAGGTACGATCCTCCATCGCGGCATTGCCGATCGGCACATAGGTGTCGAGATTGTCCTGCGTCAGCACATAGCCGCCGACATGCTGCGAGAGATGACGCGGGAATTCGATCAACTGCGTCGCGAGGGCAACCGCCTGGACAATGGTGGGATTGGATGGATCGAGCCCGGCCTGCTTGACTTGCATCTCGTTAAGACCCTTGCCCCAACTACCCCACACGGTGTCCGCCAGCGCCGAGGTGACATCTTCGGTCAGCCCCAGCGCCTTGCCGACGTCGCGGATCGCCGAGCGTGGGCGATAATGAATGACGGTGGCAATGATCGCGGCGCGATGGCGGCCATAGCGGCGATAGACATATTGCATCACCTCCTCGCGCCGGACGTGCTCGAAGTCGACATCGATATCCGGCGGCTCCAGGCGCTCCTTGGAGATGAACCGCTCGAACAGGAGATCGACCTCGGCGGGATTCACCGAAGTGATATCGAGCATGTAGCAGACCGCCGAGTTCGCCGCCGAACCGCGCCCCTGGCAGAGGATGCCCTCGCCGCGTGCATACTGGACGATGTCGTGAACGGTCAGAAAGTAATGTGCGTAACCGAGCTCGGCGATCAGCGCGAGCTCCTTGTGCAAGGTCGCCTCCAGCTTCTCATCGACCATATTGGGAAAGTGCCGGCGATAGCCTGCCCATGTCAGGTCTGCGAGATGCTGCTGCGCCGTCTTGCCCGGCGGCACGGGTTCGTCGGGATACTGATATCTGAGCTGGTCGAGCGTGAAGGTGATGCATTCGGAAAAACGGATCGTCTCGGCAATCGCCTCGGGATAATCGCGAAACAGCCTCATCATCTCGGCAACCGATTTGAGATGGCGTTCGCCATTGGCTTCCAGCCGGCGGCCGACCTTGTCGATGGTCGTCTTCTCGCGGATGCAGGTCAGCACATCCTGCAACGGCCGCTGGCTATAGTCGTGATAAAGGACCTCGTTGGTTGCGAGCAGCGGCACGCGGGCTGTGCCTGCGATGCGCTCAAGCCGCGCCAGGCGCCGCTTGTCATCGCCATGATGCATGAAGCTTGCGGCCAGCCACACATTGCCCGGACATGCCTTGGTCAAGCGATCCAGCGTTTTGAGCGCCGTCACCGCCTCGAAACGATGCGGCAGCGAAACGATGCACAACTGCCCTTCGGAGAAATCGATGAGATCCGCGAATGTGAGACGGCAGTCGCCTTTGTCGGCCGCCAGCTTGCCGCGGCTGAGCAACTGGCACAGCCGACCGTAAGCGTCGCGATCCCGGGGATAGACGATGATATCGGGCGTGCCATCGATGAAAACGAGACGCGCGCCGACCAGCAGACGCGGAGGATGCGAAACGTCCTTGCTGCCGAGTTCGCTATAGGCGCGGACCACGCCGGCCAGCGTGTTGCGATCGGCGATGCCGATGATGGGCAAGCCGATCACGCTCGCCTGATGCACATAGCTCTGCGGATGCGAGCCGCCATGCAGAAACGAGAAATTGGTGGTGATGCCGATCTCGGCATAGGCCGATAGCGATCCTCTGGTGACCCGCCTGCTCATGCGAACAGCCCATGCACGAACCATTTGGGATCGACGACCTCGCCCTCGTCGTCCGTGATTTCGCCGTAGAGACCATCGCGGAAGATCCAGAGCCGCTGCCCGATATCGTCCTCGATGCGAAAGTAATCCCGCGTCGGCCGGGGCTCCTGCGCATGCCACCATTCCATGGCGATGCGCTCGGGACCTTCGGCGCGGCGCACGATGTGGGTCACGCGTCGCCAGACAAAATGCTTCGGCGGCTTGTCGGGGACCTCGGCAAGCGTCACCTCGATGGGCTCAGGCCGTTCGAATATGCGCAGCGGCCGCAGCGGCGGCTCGCCCGCGATGCGCAGCGGCCACGGCATCGATGAAGCTTCGATCAGGCCCCATTGCGCCGGCACCGGCCTCGCCTCCCGCTCCGGGACATGCGTATCGACCGGCAGATGCACGAGCACGCGGCGCGCGCCGATCCGCGCCGAGAGACGATCGACGAGGCCGATCACCTCGTCATTGTCCCGCGCATGGGCATCCAGATCGCTCTGCTGCTGCACCACGATCTCGGTGTGGCTGGCCGACAGGCGGATCATGTCGAAACCGAAGCCGGGATCGAGGGGATCGGCGATGGCGTCCAGCCGTTCGCGGAACAGACGGTCGATGACCTCGCGCCGGTTGACCGGCTGTCCGGTCTGCGCGGCGATCACACGGACCACGCCGTCGGTGCGGAAGAAGAAGGCTTCCAGCTGGCGGGCGCCCTTGCCTTGTTTCTCCATTGCCGCGATCAGCATGCCGGCCAGGGCGTGCAGCGTTGCCGTGATGACGGCGTCGGTCGCGACCGGTTCGGGGAAACGTTTCTCGACGATGTAATCCGGCAGCGGTTTTCGCGGGCTGATCGGATGATCGTGCTGCCCCAGTGCCTGTTCGAGCAGCGCCGTGAACGCGGCCCCGAAACGTGCGGTAATCTCGTGGCGCGCGCGGGCGGCGACATCGCCGATGGTCTTGAGCCCGGCGCGCTGCAAGCCGCGCATGATCGCCTCGTCCGCGCCGAGCGGATACAGCGGCAAGGGCATGACGGTGCCTGCTTCCTCGCCTGCAGTGACGATGCGGCCATGCCGATAGCGGCTCAGCGTGCGCGCGCAGACCGAGGTGCCGGCGATCGCGGCGCTGACGATGAAACCCTGCCGCGTCAGCGTCGCGCAGAGTTGCTCCATCAATGCAGCCTCGCCGCCGAACAGATGCGCGCAGCCGGTGATGTCCAGAAACAACCCATGCGGCGGATCGAGCGCGACCAGCGGCGTGAAGCGATCGCACCAGTCGGCGATGGCGTTCAGCAATTCAGCATCGGCGATGGGGTCGGCATCGCAGACATCGATGTCGGGACAGACCGCGCGCGCATTGGCGAGCGGCAGGCCGACCTCGAGACCGAGTTTGGCTGCAGCATCGTTCAGCGCGGCGATCTGCCAGGCATTGCTCTCCTTGGCGGCGACGATCAGCGGCTTGCCATCATGCGCGTCGTGCAATGCGCCGCTGCGGGCGCGCTGGCGCCGGATGCGGTCGGTCGGCAGGCGCGGCAGCCACAGGCTGAGAATGCGCCTTGTCTGCATGAGACCTGGCGTCACGGAAAAGGCACTCATCACATTTCCATTCCATGATCCATCGGCCAAGCTGGCCATGGCGGTTGCGAACAAGCTCGATGTCGAGGATCGGCGCTCCCCACGCATCCCACGGCGCCGCCTTCGCCGAGCGCGCGGCCTGCACCACCCAGCGCGTCTCCGCCGTGCTCACCGCCGGCAAGGCGGAGGTGCGCAGCATCACGCAGCTGACGCCGGAAGTTTGCGCGGCGAGCGTGTATTTGCGGCTGGCAACGGGATCGAAGGCGCGCACCTCGCCCCACAGATCGAGCACCACGGCGCCCAGCGCATCGCAGGCCAGGCTATCCGCGCCGACACGCAGCGCCATCTCGCTATCCGCGGCCTGCACCAGCACGACGCGGCGCGGATCGAGGCCGAGTTCGGCAAGCCCCGTCATCGACAGCGCGCCGCCTTCGCGGGCGACGAAATCCTGCCGGATCCAGAGCAGCGGCCTGCTCTGGGTCAGGCGCTGGGCGATGCCCGCAACGAAGCCTGTCGCGGCGCCGACCTGCCGTGTCTCGAGGGCGAACACCTCATGCAGCGTGCCGCGCAGGAGGCCGCCATACAGCACGCCATCGGCCTCGGCATGACCGAGCGCCACGCGATCGAGGCGCGCGGTATCTTCATGCCCTTCGATCCGTTCGATGCTGCCGCGCAGACGCGCAAGCGTGTCCGTGCGTGCGCTGGTCATGCGCCGCTCCTCAAAAAATCCGGTGCCGGCCAAGGTTTTTGATGAACGCTTTGCCGGCCACATTGTTCATGATATGTTCTTATATAAAGCCAACTGGCCCGGACGAGTCAACCGAGATCGTTGCGGGGTCGCGCCCCAAATTTTCGCGGCGGTATTTGAAGGAATTTGGAATGGACGTGAAGCGCAAGCTGGAGATCCTCGCGGATGCTGCGAAGTATGACGCCTCCTGCGCATCGAGCGGCACGGAGAAGCGGGACTCGCGCGACGGCAAAGGCATGGGATCGACCGATGCAGGCATGGGCATCTGTCATTCCTATGCACCGGACGGCCGCTGCATCTCGCTGCTCAAGATCCTGCTCACCAATGCCTGCAATTACGATTGCCTCTATTGCGTCAACCGCGCCTCCAGCAATGTGACGCGGGCACGCTTCACGGTGGATGAAGTGGTGCAACTGACGCTGGATTTCTATCGGCGCAATTACATCGAGGGGCTGTTTCTCTCCTCGGGCATCATTCGCAGCGCCGATTACACCATGGAGCAAGTGGTCGCCGTCGCGCGCAAGCTGCGCGAAGAGCATCATTTTCGCGGCTACATCCACTTGAAGACCATTCCCGAAGCCGACGATGCGCTGATCGCCGAGGCCGGCAAATATGCCGACCGGCTCTCGATCAATATCGAAGTGCCGGATGAAGGCAGCTTGAAGCAACTGGCGCCGGAGAAAGACGTGCGCGCGATCCGTCGCACCATGGGACGCCTGCGGCTGAAACTGGACGAGGCGCGCGAGGGCGCCAAACCGACGCCGCGTGGCCGCACCGCGCCACGCTTTGCGCCGGCGGGGCAAAGCACGCAGATGATCGTCGGCGCCGACAGCGCCAATGACGCCACCATCATCAAGACCTCGGCCAATCTCTACGGCTCCTATAATCTCAAGCGCGTCTATTACTCCGCTTTCAGCCCGATCCCCGATGCCAGCCGTTCGCTGCCGCTGCGCGCGCCGCCTTTGATGCGCGAACACCGGCTGTATCAGGCCGACTGGCTGATGCGGTTCTACGGCTTCGATGCCGACGAGATCGTCGATAACGATGCCGGCATGCTGCCGCTCGACATGGACCCAAAACTCGCCTGGGCGCTACGCCACCGCGACCGCTTCCCGCTCGACGTCAACCGCGCCAGCCGCGAGGACCTGTTGCGCGTGCCTGGCTTCGGTGCGCGGGCCGTCCAGCGGATCATTGAAACACGGCGGATTTCGTCGATCCGCGTCGGCGACCTGGCAAAGCTGCATATCCCGCGGAACAAGGCATTGCCGTTCATCGTTCTTCCCGATCATCGGCCGGCAACAGCATTGCTCGATGGTGCAAATCTGGCGGAGCGGTTCAAGCCGAAAGCGAAACAATTGGGATTTGGATTTTAAACGGCGTCATTGCGAGCGCAGCGAAGCAATCCAGAAGGCAACAAGAAAGAAAAGGCTGGATTGCTTCGTCGCTTCGCTCCTCGCAATGACGGCTGAGAGGACGGAGTGAATGCACACCATCACCCTCGATGGCGAAACCGATTTCGATGGCTGGCGCAAGGCGGCGCGGCTGCTGGCGATGAACGGCGTCGCGCCAGAGGATGTGACATGGATCGTGGCGGGTCGTGACGAACCCGAGCTTTTCCCCATCACACAGGACGCTCCGCTCGACGAGGTCCGCGGCACCTTCAACGTCCCCGCACACTTCGTCGATCTCGCGCAAACGGTCATCCTGCACCGCGATCCCGAGCGCTTCGCCCTGCTCTATCGCATGCTGTGGCGGCTGCGCAGCGATCACGAGCTGCTACATCTTGCGACCGATCCGGACACCGCGAAACTGGAAAGCATGGCTAGGGCGATCCGCCGCGACGAGCACAAGATGCATGCCTTCGTGCGCTTCCGCGAGATCGGCCGTGATGCGAAGGCGCATTTTGTCGCGTGGTTCGAGCCGGAGCATCACATCGTCGAACTCGCCGCGCCGTTCTTCGCGCGGCGCTTTGCCGACATGGCGTGGTCGATCCTGACGCCCGACCTGTGCGCGCACTGGGACGGACACGATGTGTCGTTCTCGCCGGGCGTCGACAAATCCATGGCACCATCGAGCGATCGTCTCGAAGAGACGTGGCGCACCTATTATGCGAGCATCTTCAATCCGGCCCGCCTGAAGACCAAAGCGATGCAGAAGGAGATGCCGAAGAAATACTGGCGCAACCTGCCGGAAGCCGGGCTCATCAAGCCGCTGATCGAGAAGGCGGAACGAGTCACGGGCGAAATGATTGCCGCCGAAGCGCAGGAGCCGAAGAAGCCGCAGCGCCGGGAGGAAACAATGGCGAGTTCATCCGCAATGGCCAATGCCAAACATCCGGGCGACAGCAGCCTCGCCGCGCTGCGCGATGAAGCGGCCGACTGCCGCGCCTGCCCGCTGTGGAAAGACGCCACCCAGACCGTATTCGGCGAAGGACCCACCGAGGCTTCGGTGATGATGGTCGGCGAACAGCCTGGCGACAAGGAAGACCTTGCGGGCAAACCGTTCGTCGGACCGGCCGGACAGATGCTCGACAAGGCGCTGAAGGAAGCCGGGATTATCCGCGAGAAAGTCTACGTCACCAATGCCGTGAAGCATTTCAAATTCGTGCCGCGCGGAAAATTCCGGCTGCATCAGAAACCGGCGACGCCGGAGATCAAGGCGTGTCGTCCCTGGTATGAGCGCGAGAGAGCATTGGTGAAACCCGAGCTCGTTGTCGCCATGGGCGCGACGGCTGCGCAAAGCGTATTCGGCAAGATCGTGCCGGTCGGCAAGACGCGCGGGCGCGTGATCGATCTCGATGACGGCACGCGCGTGCTGGTGACCGTGCATCCGTCCTATCTGCTGCGGCTGCCGGATGAGGAGGCGAAAGCGCGGGAATACGCAAACTTCGTCGAGGACCTTCGCATCGTGGCGGCGCATCTGAGTGGTGTTGCGCGAGCCGCCTAAACTTCGTCATTGCGAGGAGCGAAGCGACGAAGCAATCCAGTCTTTGGCCAAGAACTGGATTGCTTCGCTGCGCTCGCAATGACGACGATAATACTTACGTCGTCTTCGCGTGCTTCAGATCGAAGTCAGCAATCTGCTTCGCCCGCTCGCTTTCCTTGCCGGCGCGGTGGTCGGTGGCGATGGCCACATAGACCGCGGGCAGCACGAACAGCGTGAACAGCGTGCCGATCAGCATGCCGGCGACGACCACGAGACCGATGGAGAAGCGGCTCGCGGCGCCGGCGCCCGATGCGGTGAGCAGCGGCAACAGGCCGGTGACCATCGCCGCCGTCGTCATCAGGATCGGACGCAGACGGACGCGGGCGGCCATCTCAATCGCCGAGCGGCGATCGAGACCTTCCTTGAGCTGCAGTTCGTTGGCGAACTCCACCATCAGGATGCCGTGCTTCGAGATCAGGCCGACCAGAGTGAGCAGACCCACCTGGGTGTAGATGTTGATCGTCGCCACGCCGAAGAACAGCGGGATGAGCGCACCCGAGATCGCCATCGGCACCGAGATCATGATCACGAGCGGATCGCGGATCGACTCGAACTGCGCCGCCAGCACCAGGAAGATGATGATCAGCGCGAAGCCGAACGCCACCGCGAGCTGATTGCCTTCCTGCACATACTGCCGGCTGTCAGCCAGATAGTCGTGGTTGAAGCCCGCCGGAAGTTTCTTCGCGGCGTTTTCCAGGAAGTCCACCGCCTGTCCCACCGTCACGCCCGGCATCGGCACGGCCTGGAAGGTCGCCGAATTGAGCTGGTTGAAATGCGACAGTGCGTTCGGATTGGTGCCGGTCTCGACCTTCACCAGCGTCGACAGCGGCACCTGCTGACCCGCAGCCGTCGGCACATAGTAGTTGGCCAGCGAATCCTGCGAGATACGCATGCCGCGCGGCACCTGCGGGATCACCTGATAGGAGCGCCCTTCGAGGTTGAAGCGGTTGATATAGTTGCCGCCCAGCATCACGGCCAGCGTGTTGCCGATGCTCTGCATGGTGACGCCGAGATCGTTCGCCTTCGACCGGTCGACGCTGACGCGCACCACCGGCTGATTGAAGTCGAGATCGCTGTCCGACACGATGAACAGACCGCTCTTCTGCGCTTCAGCCTTCAGCTTGACCATCTCTTCATAGACAGACTGGAAGCTGCCGACGGTGTTGATCACCATCTGGATCGGCAGGCCGCCCGGACCGCCCGGCAGAGCCGGAAGGTTGAAGGCGAAGGCATTGACGCCCTCGATCTTGCTGAGCTCGTTCTGCACCGGCTGCTTGAGCTGGTTGGTGGAGCGCTTGCGCTCGTCCCACGGCTTCAGCAGCATGCCGGCGATGCCGTTGTTCGGTCCGTTGATGCCGTTGATGATGAAGCGCAGATCCGTCTCCGGGAACGACGCGAACACCTTGTCCATCTTCTCTCCGTAGTAATCGGAGTAGTCGATATTGGCGTATTTCGGACCCTTGGTGATGGCGAACAGAATGCCCTGATCTTCCTCGGGCGCCAGCTCCTTGGACGTGTTCATATACATGAAGCCGACGAGGCCGAGGATCACCACTGCGAATAGCGCGGTGATCGGGCGATAGTCGAGCGAGCGGTCAAGCTGACGGCCGTACCAGCGCGTGGTGGCACCGAACACCTTGTCGACCTTCTTGGCGAACCAGCCCGGCTCTTCCTGCTTGAGCAGCACCGAGCACATCATCGGCGACAGCGTCAGCGCGATGACGCCCGACACGATGACCGAGCCGGCCAGCGTGAAGGCGAATTCGCGGAACAGCGCGCCGGTGAGACCGCCGATGAAGCCGATCGGCGCATAGACCGCCGCCAGCGTGATGGTCATGGAGATGACCGGACCGATGATTTCGCGCGCGCCTTCCAGCGACGCCTGCACCGGCGACTTCCCCTCCTCCAGATGGCGATGGATGTTCTCCACCACCACGATGGCGTCGTCCACCACGAGGCCGATGGCGAGCACCATGGCCAGCAGCGTCAGAAGATTGAAGCTGAAGCCGGCCATCAGCATCAGGCTGCAGACGCCGATCAGCGACAGCGGGATCGTCACCACCGGAATGATGACCGAACGCAGCGATGCCAGGAACAGGAAGATGACGACCACGACGATGACAACCGCCTCGACCAGCGTGTTGCGCACCTCCTCGATGGACGAGGTGATGAACTTGGTGGAGTCGTAAGCCACCTTCATCTTCATCGAGGGCGGCAGGTTGCGCTCCAGTTCGGGGAACAGCTCGCGCACGCCCTTCACGATGTTGAGCGGATTGCCGAGCGGGGTCGATTTCACGCCGATGAAGATGGCGCGCTCGCCGCTGAAGGCCACCGACGCGTCGGAACTCTGTGCGGCCAGTTCGACGGTGGCGATGTCCTCCATACGGACGAAGCCGCCATCCTTCGCCTTCACGATCATCCGCTTGAACTCGCCGACATTCTGGAGGTCGGTATTCGCGGTGACGTTGGAGACGATGTAATAGCCCTTGGTCTGGCCGGCCGCCGCCTGGAAGTTGTTGGCGCGGATCGCGTTGATGACGTCATCCGACGACACACCGCGGCCGTTCATACGAACGGGATCGAGCCACAGACGCATCGCAAAGGTCTGGCCGCCGAGGATTTCGGCATTGGCCACACCGTCGACGGTCGACAGCACCGGCTGCACCGCGCGCGTCAGATAGTCGGAGATCGCCGAACCGGACAGTTCGTCACTGGAGAAACCGAGATACATGATCGCCGTGGTTTCGCCGGTCGACTTCAGGATCACCGGATCGTTGGCTTCACGCGGGATCAGGTATTTGACCGAGTTCACCTTCGACAGCACTTCGGTGAGCGCCGCGTTCGGATCGACGTTCAGCTTGATGTAGACCGAGATCAGGCTCTGGCCCTGGGTCGAGGCCGAAGTCATGTAGTCGATGCCTTCGGCAGACGCGACGGCCTGCTCGATCGGCGTGGTGATGAAGCCCTGCATCAGATCCGGCGACGCACCGGGATACACGGTGGTGACCGTGATCACCGTATTGGTGAGCTTCGGATATTGCCGGATCGGCAGGCTGGTGGCGGCCTTGAAGCCGATCAGCAGGATCAGCAGGCTGACCACCACCGCCAGCACGGGGCGCTTGATGAAGATATCCGTGAAGGACATGAGGATATCGCTCCCTTAATTCAGCGGCGGCTGGGCGGGAATCTTCGGCGGCGGATCCGAGGAGATCGCCACCAGCGCGCCCGACTGCAGCTTGAGCTGGCCGACCGCGACGACGCGGTCGCCGGCCTTGACGCCCTGGGTGATCACGGCGCGGCCGTCGATGCGGTCGCCAGTGCGCACGAAGGTCCGGATGGCGCGCAGCTCGGACTTGCCGTCCTCGCCCTTCTTTTCCTCAACCAGATAGACGCTGTCGCCATAGAGCGTGTAGTCGACGGCCGTTTCCGGCACGGTGACCACGGCAGGCTTGTTCGGCAGCACGACCGTCGTGGTCGCGAACATGCCGGGCTTCAGCACGCCATCGGGATTCAGGATCGTCGCCTGTACGCGGATGTTACGCGTATCGGCGGAGATCTGCGGCTCGATGGTGGTGAGCTTGCCCTCGAAGCTGCGGCCCGGATAGGCATCGACCTTGATGCGCACGACCTGACCGACGGCGAGCTTGCCGGAGTCCTTTTCGGTGACGGTGAAGTTCACATAGACCGCGGACAGATCGGTAAGCGACACGATCTGCGTGCCGGCGGTGAGATACTGACCGACTTCGATGCGGCGGGTGCCGAGCACGCCGTCGAAGGCCGCGCGGACCTGCTTCTGCGAGATGACGGCTTCCGTCTTGGCGATGCTGGCGAGCGCCTGATCATAGACGGCCTGCGTCGTATCGACCGTGGCCTGCGGACCGACCTGACGCTCGGCGAGCTGCTTGGCGCGATCGAGATTGATGCGCGCCACGGACGCTGCGGCCTTGAAGTTGGCGAGATCGCCCTGCTCCGGCCCGTCGAACAGCTGCACCAGCGGCTGCCCCTTCTTCACGGTGGCGCCGGCTTCGAACATGATCTCGGTGACGCGGCCATTGGTGTCGGAGGTGACATTGACCTGGTGCACGGCGGCGAGATCGCCGACGGCGCCGATCAGGTTCGGCACCACTTCGGACTTCGCTTCAGCGATGCTCACGGTGATCGGCGGCGGCTTCATATTGGCGAAGAACTGCTTGATCATATGCGCGCGGAAGGCGTTGAAGCCGACGATGGCGACAACGAGCAGCGTCAGCAGGCCACCGACAATGATGAACCAGCGCACCGTGCGCGGCCGCTTGCGCGGCTTCTCGACGGATGGCTGCTGGTGCGCCGTGGGAGGATTCTGGGTCATCGTCATCTTATGCGCTTTCTGTCGTGGTCGCGGCGGCCGGCATCAGCTCGGGCGGCAGCGCGCGATGAATATGCGATGCGATCGCATCGTCGTTCAGTCCAATCCCGCGAAGGATGAATTCCGTCAGTTGCAGATCGAGGCTTTCTGCCTTGCCGTAAGAAAGAGAAGGCACCGCCGGCAAGAGCGACAGCGATGTGGTCATGGCCGCGTGATGCGCGAACCAGAAGAGATTCATGGGCGCCTGCGACGACGCACGCGCATCGCCCGATTTCACCGCCTGCTCGTAAGCGGCGACAAAGGCCGAACCGATGATGCCGGCGATCTTCTCGTGCATCAGGCGCGCGAATTCGCCGTCGTTGAGATAGCTGATCGTGACCAGACGCAGGCGCTGGGCCTCCTCGTCGTCCGGCTCGCGGGCGATGTCGAGAAAGTGCCGCACCATCTCGCGGATCAGGATCACCAGCGTCTCGGTGGACGCCGGCAGATCGAGCAGCCGGTTGAGCGCCGGATCGGCCTTGCATTCCTCCGCCAGAATCTCGGCATAGAGCGCCGACTTGGTGGAGAAATGCTTGAACAGCAGCCCTTCCGAAATCGATGCCGCGGCGGCCACGCTCTTGGTCGTGGTGCCGGCAAATCCATTGTGCGCAAAGCAGCGCTTCGCGGCTGACAGGATCAGTTCGCGCCGGAGATCGTGGGTCATTCGGAGAGTCGTCATGGCGGCGTGAGTAAGCGCTCACCTTGGTTTTTGTCAATGAATTGGTGCGTCGCATCAGGGGTTTTACCGGGGGTGGTAGCCGGGGAGACACAGTGCAGCGATCTCGCGGCGCCGAGGCGTCCGAGGGGTGAGGTATTCCTCCCCCGACATGAGGGGAGGCAGCACTCCGCAAGGCGCGAAGTGGTGGGAATGACGCAGCCCGCTTTTGCTGGATCGCCAGCAAAACCAAGACCGCGCAACGCCTTACGGCGTGCCACCGCGACGTTCTATTGGCCGAAGGACCGTTCTTCCGGGTACTGGGCGCCTCCACTGAGGCCATCCGGCAGGTTTCCCTGCCTTCACCCGCACCACGTCCAGCCGCGCTAGCGGCAGACCCCCATAGTGGGGTCGGACGGTTACCCCCGACCACCCGAGTGCAGGAGGTACGTCCTCCCCTGCCCGCAGGCGCCGCGCTTCATCCCGCTCAATGACGCCTCATGAAGCGCCCCTCACGAATGAAGCGGGCGGGAGGATATTCCTTGGATGCAAATTGTCAAGAACAAAAGAAGAACGATGCGTGAGGGGCTTTTCCCTCCCCCAAGCGGCGCAGCCGCGCCGTGGGGAGGGTGGCACGGCGACGAGCGAAGCGAGGAGGCGTGACGGGTGGGTCTTTCCCGACGTGACGTCCTTTCGTGGGGATAGACCCCACCCCTGCCTATCGGCAGACCCTCCCCATTCGCTTCGCTCCGGGGAGGAGACCGTTGGCTTCGGAGTGTCCGAGCTACACCACCGACTTATGCCGCTCGATACAGGTCTCGAGCACCTCGTCCATCGGCTTGCTCCACCAGTGCTCCGAGAAGATCTCGATCTCGCAGTAACCGGCAAAGCCCTGCGCCTCGACGGCGGCGCGCGCGGCGCGGATGTCGATGACGCCATCGCCCATCATGCCGCGGTCGTTGAGGATGTCCTTGGTCGGCACCATCCAGTCGCAGACATGGAAGGCGTGCAGGCGGTCCTTTCCGGCGCGCGCGATCTGCGGAAGCATCTCCGGGTCCCACCAGATGTGATAGACGTCGAGCGCGACGCCGAGCATGCCGGTGCGGTTGGGATCGAGACGATCGCAGATGTCGAGCGCCTGCTCCGTGGTGTTCACGCAGGCGCGGTCGGCGGCGTAGGCGGGATGCAGCGGCTCGATGGAGAGCGGCATCTTCGCCTGCCTGGCATATTCAAGCATTGCGGCGATGCCGTCATCGACCTGACTGCGGGCGTCGATGATGTCCTTCGACGTGACGCTGCCCGGCCGCGAATATTGCGGCAGGCCGCCGACGACGAGCACGATGCAGGGCGAGCCCAGCGCCACGGCTTCATCGACGCAGCGCCTGTTGTCGTCGCGCTCCGCCTGGCGATGCGCGGCGTCGGCCACGAACATGCCGCCGCGGCAATAGCCGGACAGTTCGAGATCGTGGTCCTTCACCGCCTTCACGGCACGGTCGAGGCCGACATGGGCGACCTGATCGCGCCATGGCGAGACGCCGCGGATCTTGTGACGGGCGCAGGCCTCAGTGATGGCAACGAAATCGCCCTGCTTGCGGACGGTCGCCGTGTTGAGCGACAGCCAGCGATGGTCTTTGGAAAAGTCACGCATGATCAGGCGTCGATCCCGCGCGTGGCCATGACCGACTTCATGCGCGCCACCGCCAACTCCGGATTGGCAAGCAGGCCGGCCTTGTCGGCGAGGCGGAACAGTTCGGCCAGATGCTGGGTCGAGCGCGTGCTCTCCTGCCCGCCGATCATGGTGAAGTGATCCTGATGGCCGTTGAGATAGGCCATGAAGACGATGCCGGTCTTGTAGAAGCGCGTCGGCGCCTTGAAGATATGGCGCGACAGCGGCACCGTGGGGCCGAGCACGTCGTGGAAGCCCGCTTCATCGCCCGCGGCGAGACGCGACAGCGCATAGGATGCCGCCGGTGCGATGGCGTCGAAGATGCCGAGCAGCGCGTGGGAATAGCCCTTGTCGTCGCCGGCGATCAGTTCGGCATAGTTGAAGTCGTCGCCGGTATACATCTTCACTTCGGGCACGAGCCGGCGACGCATGTCGATCTCGCGCTGCGCATCGAGCAGCGAAATCTTGACGCCATCGACCTTGGCAGCGTTGCGGTTGATGACATCGGTCGCGGTGTCCATCGCCTTGCCGAGATCCGACGTGCCCCAGTAACCGGTGAGCGCGGGATCGAACATGTCGCCGAGCCAGTGGATGATCACCGGGTTCTGCGACTGCGACAGGATGCGGTCATAGACCTTGGCATAGTCGTCGGCATTCTTGCCGATCTTGGCGAGCGCGCGCGACGCCATCAGGATGATGCGGCCGCCGACCTTTTCGATAGCCTCGAACTGCTGTTCGTAGGCTTTGATCACGTCGTCGATGGATTTGGCATCTTCCACCGCGAGGTGATCGGTGCCGGCGCCGGAGAACACGAGGCCATTGCGGGGCTTCGCGGCATTCACCGAGCGCGTGATGAGTTCGAGCGAGGTCGGCCAGTCCAGACCCATACCGCGCTGGGCGGTGTCCATGGCTTCGGCGACGCCGAGGCCGAGATCCCACACATGCTCACGGAACGCGATGGTCTTGTCCCAATCGATGGCCTGATTGAGCCACGGATCGCATTCGGCAAGCGGATCGGCCACCACATGCGCCGCCGAGAAGGCGACGCGGTTGAGCGTGCCGCTCAGCTTGGCCGGGAACGCGCGCGAGGCAGCGAGACGATAGGTCTCGATGCTGCGATCGGCGGTCGGCAGCTTGAGCGACAGCGAGGAGCCGGTGGTGGACTGGACTGGCTTGTTCATGGCTTGACCCTATCCTTGCCTCAGACCTTGAGGGCGGGAACGTCGACCCAGCGGCGTTCCTTCCAGCTCGTGAGCGCGGCTTCCACCGTCTGCACGCCCTTGGCGCCTTCGAGCAGCGTGTACTTGTAGGGCGCATCCTCGCAGACGTGGCGGATGAACATTTCCCACTGCTCCTTGAAGCCGTTGTCATAGACGGCGTTGTCGGGAACCTTCTGCCAGTCGGCATAGAAGTCGTGGGTGCGCTTCTCGTCGGGATTCCAGATCGGACGCGGCGTCGCCTGACGGGCCTGGATCATGCACTCGGTGAGACCGGCCACAGCCGAACCATGGGTGCCGTCGACCTGGAAGGTGACGAGGTCATCGCGATAGACGCGCGTGGCCCAGGACATGTTCATATGGGCGATGACGCCGCCCTTGAGCTGGAAGGTGGCGTAGGCCGAGTCGTCGGCGGTCGCCTTGTATTCCTTGCCCTGCTCGTCCCAGCGCGCCGGGATATCAGTGGTGCCGAGGCAGGTGAGGCTCTCGACTTCGCCGAACAGATTGTCGAGCACGTAACGCCAGTGGCAGACCATGTCGAGGATCATACCGCCGCCGTCTTCGGCGCGGTAATTCCAGGACGGGCGCTGGGCTTCCTGCCAGTCGCCTTCGAACACCCAGTAGCCGAATTCGCCGCGCACCGAGAGCATGCGGCCGAAGAAGCCGCTGTCGCGCAGCATCGCCAGCTTCTTCAGACCGGGCAGGAACAGCTTGTCCTGCACGGTGCCGTGCTTGAGGCCCTTGGCGTTGGCAACCTTGATCACGTCGAGGGCTTCGGCGAGGTTGGTCGCGATCGGCTTCTCGCAATAGATGTGCTTGCCGGCGGCGATGGCCTTCTGCAGCAGACCCGGACGCGCCTGCGTGGTGGCGGCATCGAAGAAGATGGTGTCGTTCGGATCCTGCAGGGCCTTGTCGAGATCGGTGGTCCAGCGCTCGATGCCGAAACGCTTGGCTAGGCCTTCGATCTTCTCGGCATTACGGCCGACAAGGATCGGATCGGGCATCATGCGGTCGCCGTTCTTCAGCGTCACGCCGCCCTGCGCGCGGATCGCGACGATCGAGCGGATCAGGTGCTGGTTGAGACCCATACGGCCGGTGATGCCGTTCATGATGATGCCGAGGCGGTGGACAGCCATAGTCAGGACTCCAGATTCGTAAGTTCGAGGACTTCAGGTTCGGGGACTGCGAGCGGCGCAAGCGCCGTCCAGTCCGGATGTGCGCCGGATGCAAAACCGGCAGAGGTCAGTGATCCCGTGAGGAGATCGCCGTTGTGGATCTGCAGACGGATGAAATCCTCATCGCGGCTGTAGAGATCGGGATGGGCTGCAAGGAATGCTTCTGCCTCGCCTGCGGGCGCGAAGCCAAAGCCATCGACGTAATGATGGCCGTTGCGCTCGGCATGCGTCACACCGATCAGCGCACCAAGCGCGAGATCCTGCTGCACGCCGAGGCCGGCCTGGCAGGTGAGATCCTCGCCGGTGATGAAATGCGGCGTGCCCTGCGCGCTCCACGCGGCGGCGCGGGTGGCATTGGCGATGGATTTGTAAAACCCCTTGCAGGATTTTGACGAGATTCCGCGATAGCCGAGCTGTTTTGCAGCGGGGAATGCATCCCAGCTGTCGTCGGCTTCGTCGATGATAAAGGAACGTGAGCTCAGCAGACCGAGCGGCTGTTCGCGCGTGATATCGCGCGGCATCGGCTGTTCGATATAGAGCAGTTTTGAGGCGATCGGCGCGAGCGCAGCGTCCTTATCGAGACGATCGACGAGCGAACAGAGCGCTTCGAGATCGGCATATTGCTCGTTGGCATCGAGCGTGACCTGATAATCGTAAGGCAATGTGGTCAGCGCGTTGCCGATCCGTGTCAGGCGCTTGGCGTCGGCTTCGGGATCGCCATTCATCTTCAGCTTGAAGTAACGCGCGCCTGAATTCTCCGAGGGATCGGCGACACCGCCCTCGCCTTCGATCACGTCATCCAGACCGACGGTGTGGCGCAGCGCGACGCGCGGGAGGCGCTCGCGGCTGGCGAGGAAAGTCGCGATATCGTCGGCCCCGAGATCGGGCGCGAGGCGCGGCGTGAGGCCGGCGACATTGGCCTTCATGCCGGTGAAGAAGTCGGTGCCGAGACCGCGAAGCAAGGCATCGAGCACGGCCTTGTCGATTTCGGCGGGACCGAAACATGCGGCGAGCGGCGGGATGTCGCGCGTGGCGCAGGCACTCATCTGCGCGCCGATACAGGCGGCGTGAAGTCCAAAGGCGGTGATATAACCGGACTGCGCGCGGTAGAGATCCTTCGCGATCGCCAGCGACTGGCGCAGCTCATTGACCGTGTCGTCGATGGCGAGATGCGGCCGCTTGTCGAACCATTTCGGCACCATCAGCTCGGCCGAGGCGCCGACGAACACGCCACTGCCCTCGACTTCGAGCTCGACACGCACAAAAGCCTGCGGCGCGTCATGCACCGTCACGCTACCGAAGCGAAACGGCCGCACGAAGGCCGTCGGGCGCTCGAACAGCGTGATGTCTCGCAAGGCGATGCGTGGTGCGGTTGTCATGGGGGCTTAGACCTCAATCCGCTCGTAGCGATGCGCGCGAACTTCTCCGCCGTCATTGCGAGGAGCCCTTGCGACGAAGCAATCCAGTACTTTCTTCGAAACAAGAACTGGATTGCCGCGTCGCTTCGCTCCTCGCAATGACGGCGGAGAGAGCGGCGCTCGCAATGACGGAGTGAAATTCGGGCGCATCATCATCAGTCCAGCGCGCTGTTGGTCATGAAATGCTTGCGGATGCGGGCGACGAGATCGGTGAAGATCGGGTTCGACATCACATCGAGATTGCGTTCGCGGCCGAGCGGCACGTCATAGATGGCCGCAATGCCGCCGGGGCGCTCGGTCATCACCAGCACCTTGTCGGCGAGGAACACCGCTTCCGGAATCGAATGCGTGATCAGCAGGATCGTCTTGCCGGTGGTGCGCTGGATGCGCGACAGCTCGACATTCATCTTCTCGCGCGTCATGGCATCGAGCGCGCCAAAGGGCTCGTCCATCATCATGATCTTGGGATCGTGCACCAGCGCGCGGCAGATCGAGGCGCGCTGCTGCATGCCGCCGGACAGTTGCCAGGGCAGCTTCTTTTCGAAACCCTCGAGCCCGACCATCTTCAGGAGTTCTTTGGCCCGCGGAATGAATTTCTCGCGCTTCTCGCCCTTCATATCGATGGGCATCAGCACGTTGTTGAGAATGTTTCGCCACGGCAGGAGCAGCGCATTCTGGAACACGATGCCGACATCGCCGTGCGGCTCGGTGACCTTGTTGCCGTCAACGCGGATTTCGCCGGTCGTCGGCGGCAACAGGCCCGAGATCATCTTGAGCAGCGTGGACTTGCCGCAGCCGGAAGGTCCGACCACGACAAAGAATTCGCCGTCATTGATGTGGAAGTCCAGGGGACGCAGCGACTGCACCTTGCCGTCGCCGGTCCCGTAGGTCTTGGAGACGCCGGAGAGATTGATCCCCGACGTCGTGTTTTGCGGCTGCTCCGACACGACACGAAGATGCGCGCTGGGTTGATCGACGCTCATATGGCTCGTGGCTTTCATCGTTGCAGTCATCTCAAAGTCCTTGATCCGTATTCGTAGTCGTCATTGCGAGGAGCCCTTGCGACGAAGCAATCCAGTCTTCGCTTGTAACCTTCTGGATTGCTTCGCTTCGCTCGCAATGACGGAGATACTTACTTCGGCAGGTAGTCGTTGGTGTAGAAGGCCTTCGGATTGTCCTTGGCCTTGGCTTCCAGACCGCCATATTCGACCATCAGCTCCACCGACTCCTTCATGTTCTGATCGGTGACGCTGAACACCGGCTTGTTCTTGGTTTCCGGCGTCTTGTAGAACTGGGTTGTGAGTTCGAAGCCCTGGGTCAGGGTGTCGATCTTGCCGCCCTTCGGATTGGCGTCGAGGATCGACTGCGCAGCGACCTTCGGCTCCTTCTGGGCTTCCTCGACGGCCTTGATGGTGGCCTTCATGAAGCGCTTGACGAGATCCGGATTGGCCTTGGCCCAGTCGGTGTTGGCGATGACGCCCGACGACACCAGGTGAATGCCGTAGTCGGCGAACTTGATCGTATTGACGTCCTTGCCGGTGGCGTCCTTGATCTTCATGGACTGATCCATGACGTAACCGAGCAGCACGTCGGCCTGGCCGTTGATGACGGCGTTCAGCTTGGTCTGCGCATCGCCGGCAACGGTCTTGAGATCGCTCTCCTTGAGACCGGCCTTCTTCAGGAACAGCGGCCAGATCTGGCTCAGCGCATCGGCCGGGGTGACGGCGACCGTCTTGCCCTTGAGGTCTTCAGCCTTCTTGATGTTCTTCTCGACGAAGCCCATGGCCGACATGGCCGTGGTCTGCAGCAGCACGCCGGTGGCGACCACAGGTGCGCCCTTCACGGCGGCGCGCATCATGGTGGGAACGTCGGCATAGCCGAAATTCACGGTCTTGGCGGCAACGGCCTGCACGGTGTTGGCCGAACCGCGACCTTCCTGAATGTCGAGATCGATGCCTTCAGCGGCATAGATGCCCTTGGCCTTGCCGTAATAGAACGGCGCGTGCTCGCCATAGACGTACCAGTTGAGCATCAGCGTCACCTTGTCGGCGGCGGCCGCCGGCGCGGTGAAGGCGATCGTCGCTGCGATCGCGGCAGTAGATACGGCGGTAACCCATTTCAGCATAGTCAGCCTCCCTTTGAAGCAGGTGAAGGCGGCCCGTTGGACCGGGCCGCTTTTGGAGTTGGCGTCCTGATCAGGACGCGACGAACACGTCTGCGCGCTGGCTGACGTGCCATGGAATGGCGATGCGCTCGATGCGATCGACCAGCCAGAACAGGATCACGCCGAGCAGCGCGAGGATCACGAGCGCAGCGAACATGGTCGGCAGATCGAAAGTGCCGATGGAACGCTGCAGCACATAGCCGATGCCCGAATTGGAGCCGACGAACTCACCCACCACGGCACCGACCACCGCGAGCGTGACCGAGACCTTGAGGCCCGAGAAGATCGCAGGCATCGCATGCGGCAGGTTCACCGCGCAGAAAACCTTGAAGCGGCTGCCCTTCATGGCACGGGCGAGATCGACCATGTCGGGATCGACGGACTTGAAGCCCTGCACGGCCGAGACGACCACGGGGAAGAAGCCGAGCAGGAAAGCGGAGATGATTTTAGGGATGATGCCGAAGCCGAACCAGACGACGAACAGCGGCGCGATGGCGACTTTCGGAATCGACTGCGAGAACACCAGCAGCGGATAGATGTAGCTCTCCACCGTACGCGAACCGGCGATCAGCATCGCGATGGGAATCCCGAACACAGCCGAGGCCAGGAAGCCGAGCAACGTCGCGTAAGTGGTCGGCCACGACTGGCTCAGCAGCTCGGGCCAATCGGTGATCAGCACCTTCACCACGTCCATCGGCGCGGGGATCTGATAGGCCGGAATGCTGAAGACGCGGATCGACAGATCCCATGCGGCGATGATCAACAGCAGGAAAATGAACGGGCGCAGCCACGAGGAATTCAGCAGTCTGGTCACTGCCCCTGGCGCCTTTTTCTCACTCACGCGTCTCGTCTCCCAGTTGGCCGGCTTCGCGGTCGCAATTAACTCGTTGGATAAATACTAGCCGCACGAGTTGCGTTGTCAATTGGGTGATTAATTACAAAAAAATTATGCAGCTGTTTCAGTCGGTTGACGGATCAAGGCGTTGTGGACGGCACCGCAAACCGGTGCAAAACGCGGAGCCGTAGGATGGGTTGAGCGGAGCGAAAACTCATCGGCCGAACGATGCGGCAGGCTCCGCCGATGGGTTATCGCTCCGGCGCTGTGCGCCTGCGCTCAACCCATCCTACGGCTTGGAGCGGTTCACGCACTGTGCCGCGCGCCCGTGTGCAGGTCAGCCGCCTTCGGCAATGGAATCTCCGCGGGCGAGCGCCCCGTCAAAGCCCCCAGAATGAGCGACACCATATGCGCCAGCCGCTCGTCCTTGGCGTCCTTGGCCAGGAGATCGCGGCCGAAGATGACGCTGAGCGTGGCGTTGTTGCCGATGTAGAAGAAGCTGAGGCCGGCGATGGAGATGTAGAGCTGCACCGGATCCATCGCGACCTTGAAGTCACCGGATGCGACGCCGCGCAACACCACCTGGCGGATCATCTCCACGAAAGGCGAATGCATCGACTTCACCTTGTCCGAGCGCTTGATGTGCTTGGCGCGCTCAAGATTCTCGGTGTTGAGAAGCGCAAGGAATTCCGGATTACGGATGAAGTAATTCCAGGTGAAGGTGATGAGGCTCTCGATCGCTTCCGGCGGATCGAGATGTTCGAGATCGAGCGTGCGCTCCTCGGCGCGGATCTTGGCATAGGTGCCTTCCAGCACCGCCAGATAGAGATCGTCCTTCTTGCCGACGTGGTAATACAGCATGCGCTTGTTGGCGCCGGCTGCAGCCGCAATGCGATCGACACGCGCGCCGGCGAGGCCGCGCGCAGCGAATTCCTTCGTCGCCGCTTCCAGGATGCGCAGGCGCATACCCTCCGGGTCTCGCTGCCACCGCGTGGCCCTGCCAGTCGACCTGCCTGCCGACTTGCCTACCTTGGTCGACCTTGTCCTGATCGTTTGCCTGGTTGTTTGCTTCTTGGCCAAACCTTGTCCCTGTCACCGACCGGCATGATGGATCATGCCGGCAACCTCTTCGCATGTAGCATGCGGTTGCAGCATTGAGAACCGCATACGTTCTGGCGAGTATGCACAAACATCCATCGCCTTTTAGCTGACGCGTCGTTATCACTGCGCGGCCCAACCGGATCCTGCCGTGCCCACCATCATCACCGACCCGTTCTTCTATGTCGTCGCCATTCCGGCGGTGCTGTTCCTTGGCCTGTCGAAAGGCGGCTTTGCCGGAGTCGGGATCGCGGCGACGCCCCTGCTCGCTCTCTACCTGCCGCCGCTGGAAGCCGCCGCCCTTCTGCTGCCGGTGCTGATCACCCAGGATCTGATTTCGCTCTATGTCTACCGGCGCGAATGGGATGCCTCGAACCTGAAGATCATGCTGCCCGGCGCCATCATCGGCATGGCGCTGGCATGGTTGCTCGCCTCCGTCATTTCCGACAATGCGGTACGGATCACCGTCGGCCTGATCGGCCTCGTCTTCGTCATCGATGTCTGGCGCAAACGCGCCCAGATCGAACCGCGCCGCATGGGCCCGGTCGCAGGCGTGTTCTGGGGGGCGGTCTCCGGCTTCACATCCTTCATGACCCAGGCCGGCGGCCCGCCTTTCCAGGTCTATGTGCTGCCGCAGCGGCTGCCGAAGCTGGTGCTGGTGGGAACCATGACCATCTTCTTCGCCATCGTGAATGCGCTGAAGATCGTGCCTTATCTGGCGCTCGGTCAGTTCAACACCGCAAACTTCGCGACATCGCTGCTGCTGCTGCCGGCGGCCGTGCTGACCAATTTCGCCGGCATCTGGCTGGTGAAGCGCACCCCCACCGACCTGTTCTACAACATCGCCTATGCGATGCTGCTGGTGATCTCGCTGGTGCTGCTGTGGCAGGGGATTGCGCACTTCGTGCGATGAGCGGCAGCACCTTGACGATTTCTGTGCTTCGAGCGCATCCTAGCCACGAAAATAGTGCGAGGAACACCGCATGACCCGCTTGCTCGACCAGGCCGTTGCGACCGTTGCTCAGCTTCCCGACGAGCAGCAAGATGCGCTCGCGCGCGTGCTGCTGCAGCTCGCCGGACAGGAACAGCCTCCCTATCTCCTCACTCCCGAAGAAGAAGCCGATCTCGATGCTTCGATTGCCGCGGAGTCGCGGGGCGAATTCGCGACGGATGATGAAATCCGCGCGATCCGGGCAAAGCACCGACGGTGATCATCCGTTACACCAAGCCCGCCGCAAAGCAGCTTGATGCCATCCTCGACTATATTGCTGATCACTCGCCGCAGGGCGCCGGCAAATTGCTCGACCGGATCGACGAAACGCTTGCCTTGGTCGCGGCTCAGCCGGGCATCGGTCGGGCGACCAATCGGCCCGGTTTTCGCCGCGTCAATCTCCACCCTCATCCCTACGCGATCCTCTATCGAGCCGGCGCGACTGAAATCGTCATTCACGCTATCCGCCACGGCGCCCGCAAGCCACGACACCTGTGAGCGATCCGCGCGGTGACTGTTTCAATCCCGCTCCGTCCGTTCGATCAGCAGCGTCGGAATGCCGAGCGTGCCGTCGCGCAGGCTGGCGACACGGGTGCCGGGCTTACGGCCGCTCCGCACTTCGGACACGGTGATATGGGCAGCGAGCAGGCGTTCGCGCGTCGCATCGATATCGGCGACGCGCCAGGTCATGCCCCACAGCACATCGCGGTTGATGTCGCCCTGATCATGCGGACGCTTGACCAGTTCGACGATGAGATCGCCGCAGTGGAAGAACATCAGATGGCCCCAGTCCGGATTGGAGCGATCCAGCGCCAGATCGAGGCCCAGTCGCGCGCCATAAAGTGCAGCGGCGCGTTCCGGGTCTTGGGTCGCGACGACGATGTGATCGAGGCCGACGATCGGCGTCGCGCTGGTGCTGGCTGAAACCTGACGCTCGCCATTCAGCTCGATGAAGAACTGACGCACGCCGCGGGTATGATCGGTGGCCGCACGGGTACGCTTCCAGGACAGCGTAGCGCCGGTGTCGCGATCCCGGCTCTCGACATCGGTGACGGGATCGGGCTTCAGGGCGACGCGATCGAGGCGGCGATGCATCTTCGCAATATCGTCGGTCGCAAAACAGATGCTGGCGAGCGTGGCGCCGCTTTCCGGCAGCACCGCACGGATGCGGTCCGCCGCCGCGCCTTCGCCATGCGGGGCCATCAATTCGACGGACATATTGGCCAGCGTGAAGATTGCGAGCTCGGCACCCTCGCTGGTGCTGCGCCAAGCGGGTTTACGCGCGAACAATGTCTGGTAGGTGGCGATGCCTGCCTCCAGATCGTGCAGCAGAATGACGACATGATCCAGCCCGGTGATCATCGGTCCCTCCTCCCATGTTTGACGTCATCGTAGCCCGCATGGAGCGCAGCGCAATGCGGGGATGTCGAGCCAATTGAAACGCCGGTCCCCGGATTGCGCTTCGCTCCATCCGGGCTACAGATCGGTCAAGACGACGCAGCTGCTTTGCGCGATTTGCCCCAGTGCGGCCACGAGCGAGGCACAGACAGGAGTCGCGGGCGGCTTGTGCGGCAGCGCACAATTTCGATGGCGGGCGGCGCAACGGCTGTTAAGCTGCCGGTGTGGCCGATGCCCGGGGGCCGCACCGCCATCACCCTGACGCGACGGACGGATTCATGAAAGCGCTCTTTATCGGACAGACCTATATCGACGTCACCTTCATCACCGACCACATGCCCACCGGCGACGAAAAGCATGTCGCCTCCGACTATGCGGTGTCATTCGGCGGCAATGCCGTCACCGCGGCGTTCTGCTGCGCCAAGCTTGGCATCGTACCGGACCTGATCGCAACCATCGCCAATGACTGGCTTGGGCGCATGTTCATGGACATGAGCGCGAAGTACAATATCGAGATTCATCCGCGCAAGGTGGCGTCATCGTCGCTGTCCTTCATCATGCCGAAGGACGGCAAGCGCGCCATCGTCCGCTGCCGCGACGATGAGCATATCCATCCGTTTCCGCTGTTGAACCTCGGCCCCTGCCGTGCGCTGCATGTGGACGGGCATCAGCCGGATGCTGCGATCCACTATGCGAAACTGTGCCGCGAGGCCGGTATCCTTACCTCGCTGGATGGCGGCGGCTTGCGCACCAATACGCATGAGCTGCTGGAATATATCGACGTCGCCATTGTCGCCGAGCGGCTGTGCGAGCAGATGGACCTGACGCCGGAGAAGATGCTGGACTATCTCAAGGGCCGCGGCTGCCGCGTCGGCGGCGTCACCCTCGGCGAGAAGGGACTGCTCTGGTATGACGAAGCGGGCGCGGTGCATACGCAGCCGGCCTATCCGATCCCGCGCGAGCGTGTGATCGACACCAACGGCGCCGGCGACGTGTTTCACGGCGCTTATGTGTATTCGTATCTGGCGAATCCGGGTGCGAGCTGGTCAGAGCATTTCCAGTTCGCGCGGGCGGCATCGACCTACAAGATTCAGAAGCTGGGCAATGAAAGCGGGTTACCGACGCTGGGGGATATCGCTGCGGTGAAGGAGGAGTTCGAGGCGAAGGTGTAGTTCGTTACCCTCCCCCTGAGGGGAGGGTAACGACAATCACACCTTCCCCTGCCTGGTCATGAAGTCGAAATCGCAGCCTTCGTCGGCCTGCATGATCGTCGTGTGAAACAGATGCGCGTAGCCGCGCTTGGCCCAATCCGGCGTTTCCGGCTTCGGCAGAGCTGCTGCACGCTTCGCAAGTTCGGCTTCATCCACCAGCAGATCGATTGATCGGTTGGCGACATCCAGCCGGATCATGTCGCCATTCTTCACCAGCGCTAGCGGACCGCCCACGGCGCTTTCCGGCGTGATGTGCAACACGATGGTGCCGAAAGCGGTGCCACTCATGCGGGCGTCGGAGATACGCACCATGTCCTTCACGCCGGCGCGCGCCAGTTTCATCGGGATCGGCAGATAGCCGGCCTCGGGCATGCCCGGCGCGCCCTTGGGGCCGGCATTGCGGAGTACCAGCACGTCATCGGCGGTGACATCGAGTTCAGGATCGTCGACGCGATTGGTCATGTCCTCAACCGACTCGAACACGACAGCGCGGCCGGTGTGCTGCAGCAGTTTCGGCGAGGCGGCCGCGTGCTTGATGACGGCGCTGCGCGGCGCGAGATTGCCATGCAGAATGGCGAGCCCGCCTTCCCGCTTGATCGGATTGTCCTTCGAGCGAATGACATCCTGCCCCGGCACATCCTCAGCCTTCGCAACGATGTCGCGCAGGGTCTGACCGGTCACCGATTTCGCATCGAGATCGATGAGATCGCCGAGCTGTGCCATCAGCTTGGGCACGCCGCCGGCATGATGGAAATGCTCCATATAGTGATCGCCGGAGGGCTTGAGGTCGACCAGCACCGGCACGTCGCGTCCGAGATCGTCGAATGCATTGAGATCGATGCGGTTCGGCGTGCGATTGGCCATGGCGGTGAGATGGATCAGGCCGTTGGTGGAGCCGCCGATCGCCTGCAGCACCACCTGCGCATTGCGGAACGAACCGGGCGTGAGGAATTCGCTCGGCTTCGGCCCCTTGTTCTTCGCAAGCTCGGCCGCGACCTTGCCGCTGGCCTCGGCGGAACGAAAACGCTCCGCATGCGGCGCCGGGATGGTCGCGCTCATGGGCAGCGACAGGCCCATGGCTTCGGTGATGCAGGCCATGGTGGAGGCCGTGCCCATCACCATGCAGGTGCCAACCGAGGGAGCGAGACGTGCATTGACGTCGTCGATCTCCTCCTGATCGATCTCGCCGGCGCGGAACTTGCCCCACATGCGGCGGCAGTCCGTGCAGGCGCCAAGCACCTCGCCCTTGTGATGGCCGACCACCATGGGACCGACGGGGATCACCACCGTCGGCAGATCGACGGAGAGCGCCGCCATGATCTGCGCCGGCAGCGTCTTGTCGCAACCGCCGATCACGACCACGGCATCCATCGGCTGGGCACGGATCATTTCCTCCGTATCCATCGCCATCAGATTGCGCAGGTACATCGAGGTCGGATGCGCAAAACTCTCGCCGATGGAAATCGTGGGGAACACCATCGGCAGCGCGCCGGCCAGCATCACACCACGCTTCACCGCCTCGATGATCTGGGGCGAATTGCCGTGGCACGGATTGTAGTCGCTATGTGTGTTGGTGATGCCGACGATGGGCCGATCGAGCGCATCGTCGGAATAGCCCATCGCCTTGATGAAGGCCTTGCGCAGGAACAGCGAGAAGCCGGCATCGCCGTAGCTGGTGAGCCCTTTGCGTAATCCGTCGGCCATTCTCGCGTTCCCAATGCTTGTTTTGAACGTTTCTTATGAAGCCACGGGAGCGGAAGTCAATGCGGCGGCTGTAGGATGGGTTGAGCGCAGGCGCAACAGCGCCGGAGCGATAACCCATCGGCGGAGCCTGCCGCGGCAACGGACAGCATGGGTTTCGCTTCGCTCAACCCTTCCTACGATTTCGGTTCCCAAATCTTGCTGAAATCGCCGGAGAATTCGGCACTGCAAAAAGCACCGCCCTGGTAAAAATCGCCGACCGGGTCCGGCTTCAGCTTGGCCTGCTCCGCCGTCGCATGATCGCGAAAATCCTCGCCCTTGCCGGTCGGGCGGTAACCGAGTTCATAGGCACGCGTGTTGTCCCACCAGGCGCGCTCGTTATAGGAGGCGCCGTACAGCACCTCGAAATGGATATCGGGATGTTCGAGCCCGATGCGGCAGAGCTGCACCAGATCGTCCGGCTTCAGCCAGATCGACAGCCGGCGCTTGTCGAGCGGCACATCTCCGAAATTGCCGATGCGCAGGCATGTCACCGAGAGACCGTGCTTGTCGGCATAGAGCGCGCCAAGCGCTTCGCCGAACACCTTGCTGACGCCGTAGCGACTGTCCGGCCGCGCGGTGACGTCCGGCGGGATCTTGCTGTGGCGCGGATAGAAGCCGACGGCATGGTTCGACGACGCGAACACGATGCGCTTCACGCCCTTCCTGCGAGCGGCCTCGAACAGGTTGTAGCAACCGATGATATTGGCCTGCAGGATCGTGTCCCACGGCCCCTCCACCGAGAAGCCACCAAAATGCAGGATGCCATCGACGCCCTCGCAAATAGCCTCAACGGCGGCGAGATCGGCGAGGTCGGCCTGTTTGAATATCTCGCCCGACTTCAGGCTCGGCGGCGTTGCGAGATCGCTGAGGACGAGATCCGGATAGATCGGCGGCAGGAGTTCGCGCAAACGCGTGCCGATGCCGCCGGAGGCGCCCGTCATCAAGATCCTTGGCATTCCCGTCCCTCGTGATGTTGTCAGTTGTCAGACAAGTATGGCGCAGCGTCAGCGTCTCAGCAAGGCAGCGCGACCGGCATTGCTTGCCGCCCATCCCTGCCGATGCTAGCAAACGCATCCGAGGAAACGACAGTGAACGAGACGCCAATGTCCGATACGTCATCGCGCGGCTGGCAGCCGGCGACCTATTATCCCGACCCCGCCATCACTGCCCTCGATCCCCGCTTCGAGAAATACTGGATCAAGCTCGGCGCCGTCGAGCGCATCGCCACCGGCCTGCGCTGGGCGGAAGGTCCGGTCTGGTTCGGCGATGGCCGCTATCTGCTGTGCTCGGACATTCCGAACAATCGCATCATCCGGTGGGATGAGGAGACCGGCGCGGTCAGCGATTTCCGCAAGCCGTCGAGTTACGCCAATGGCAATACGCGCGACCGGCAGGGCCGGCTCATCACTTGCGAGCATGGCCGGCGCCTGATCCGCACCGAATATGACGGCAGCATCACCGTGCTGATGGACAAGTTCGAGGGCAAGCGCCTGAACTCGCCGAATGACGTGGTGGTGAAATCGGACGGCTCGATCTGGTTCACTGATCCCGCCTTCGGCATCCTGAGCGATTACGAAGGCGACAAGGCGCCGTCCGAAATCGGCATGAATGTCTATCGCATTGACGGCGAGACGCTGCAGCCGAGCATCGTCGCCGACGACATCCTTGCCCCGAACGGACTGTGTTTTTCGCCGGACGAGACGATCCTCTACATCGTGGAATCGCGCGGCGTGCCGACGCGCAAAATCCTCGCTTACGATATCGCGCCCGATGGCAAGACGCTCAGAAACAAGCGCGTCGCCATCGATGCCGGTCCAGGCACACCGGACGGCATGCGCTGCGATGTCGACGGCAATCTGTGGTGCGGCTGGGGGATGGGCACGCCTGAACTCGACGGCGTGATGGTGTTCGCGCCGGACGGCACACCGATCGGCCGCATCGCGCTGCCCGAACGCTGCGCCAATGTGTGTTTCGGCGGAAGGAAGCGCAACCGCCTGTTCATGGCGGCGAGCCAGTCGATCTATGCCGTCTATGTGAACACGCAGGGCGCGCTCGGGGGATAGCACGGAATGTAGGATGGGTAGAGCGCAGCGAAACCCATCATTCCGTCGTTATGGCAAATTCCGCCGATGGGTTTCGCTGCGCTCTACCCATCCTACGAGCAAACAAAAACGCCGGAGCTTTCGCCCCGGCGTTTTCAGTCACGAAGCACGAAGCTTCGAAACGCGGTCTTACGCCGCGTCGTAGCCTGCGATGGCCTTGATCTCGAGGAAGTCCTCGAGGCCGGCCTTGCCCCATTCACGGCCGTTGCCGGACTGCTTGTAGCCGCCGAACGGCGCGGTGCGGTCGTTCGGAGCGCCCTGCAGATTGACGTTGCCGGCGCGGATGCGACGACCGAACTTGCGGGCGGACTCAATGGTGTCGGCCGAGACATAACCGGCGAGACCATAGGGCGTGTCATTGGCGATGCGGAGTGCATCGGCCTCGTCCTTCGAGCCCATGATCACGAGCACCGGCCCGAAGATTTCCTCGCGCGCGATGGTCATGTTCTCGGTGACATCAGCGAAGATCGTCGGGCGCACATAGAAGCCCTTGTTGACGCCTTCCGGCAGGCCGGGGCCGCCGGCGACCAGCGTCGCGCCTTCGTCGATGCCCTTCTGGATGAGGCCCTGGATCTTGTCCCACTGGCCGCGATTGACCACCGGGCCGATCACGGTGCCGTCCGCACGCGGATCGCCGGCCTTGGTCTTGTCGGCCTGGGCCTTCGCAATGGCGGCGATTTCCTTCATCGCACCCTGCGGCACGATCATGCGCGACGGTGCGTTGCACGACTGTCCGGAGTTGTTGAACATGTGCGCGACGCCGCCGGTGACCGCCTTCACGTAGTCGGCGCCTTCGAGGATCACGTTCGGCGACTTGCCGCCGAGTTCCTGGCTGACGCGCTTGACAGTGTTGGCGGCGCGCTTGGCGACGTCGATGCCGGCGCGGGTCGAACCGGTGAATGACACCATGTCGATATCCGGATGCTCGCTCATGGCGACGCCGACCTCTGGGCCGAGGCCGTTGACGAGGTTGAACACGCCCTTCGGCACGCCGGCCTCGTGCAGGACTTCAGCGAAAATCAGCGCCGAGGTCGGGGTGAATTCCGACGGCTTCAGGATCATGGTGCAGCCGGCAGCGATCGCGGGCGCGACCTTGCAGGCGATCTGGTTGAGCGGCCAATTCCAAGGCGTGATCATGCCGACGACGCCGATCGGCTCCTTGGTGATGACGGCCTGGTTGTGCTTCTCGTCGAACGGATAGGACTTGAGCACATCGAGGGTCGCGGTCAGATGGCCGAGACCGGCACCGGCCTGCAGGCGCTCGGCCATCGGCAGCGGCGCGCCCATTTCGTCGGACACGGATGCACCGATATCCTTCATGCGGGCCTTGTAGGCCTCGATGATCTTTTCGAGCAGCGCGACGCGCTCTTCGCGGGTGGTCTGCGAGAAGGTCTCGAAGGCGCGCTTGGCGGCAGCAACGGCCTTGTCCACATCGGCCTTGGAGCCGAGGGCAACTTCATACATCGCTTCTTCGGTCGCCGGATTGACGACAGGCGTCGATTTCTTGACGACGGGATCGACCCAGGCGCCGTCAATGTAGAATTGCATGCGGTTGACCATTGGTAACCTCTTTGAGTACGGGAGCGTCTTTTCGTTGAACGCAGATGCAGACTGATATTTGGCTGACGGTTCGTGTGGGACGGCGGCCTGCGCGGCAAGCATCCTTGCGCGATCATTCCACCGGATCGAGCCCGCCATGCACGGGATGCCGCGTGGATGCGGCAGGCGGCATTTAAGTGCACCGAGGTGGCCGGAGCAAGGCCTGCCACTTTGCGCATGTTCCAAATTCTAAAATGCCGCAGCTCGATTTGTGTGCGGCGCAGCAATACCCACTTGCTATCGCTTCTTCCCGAGCACCGTGACCGGCGCATCGGGATCGGCCTCGTCATCGGCCATGGCGGAGATCGGCGACATCGGCGTGTCGCGGAGCCGCTTGAGGCCGAGATGGCGCTCGCGCAGGATCACGAAAATGCCGGCCGCAGCGACGATCACAGCACCGATGACGACATAGACGGTCGGCACCTCGCCGAACATCCAGTAGCCGAGCAGGAACGCCCACAGCATGGCCGTGTAATCGAACGGCGCCAGAAAGGATGCCGGCGCATAGCGATAGCTCTCGGTGAATAGCATCTGGCCGAGGCCGCCGAAAATGCCGATACCAATGAGCAGCACCAGCTCGAAACCGGTCGGCCAGCGCCAGCCGAACGGGGCCGTGAGAAGCGATGCGGCCATCACGATCAGCGTCATGATGACAACGATGGATGCCGAGGATTCCGTGGATGTGAGCCGGCGGATCTGGATCGTGGCACCTCCGGCGGTGAAGGCGTTCATCAGGGCCAGTACGAGGCCGATGGTCATCGCCGTATCGAGCGCCGCGTGATTATGGAAATACGGCGACAGCATCAGAATCACGCCGGAGAAGCCGACCGCGACCGCCGACCAGCGATAGACGTGGACCTTTTCCTTCAGGAAGATCGCCGCAAACACCACCGTGATCAGCGGCGCGATGAAGGCGATGGCGGTGACATCAGCAATCGGCAGGCGGGCCAGCGCGCCGAAGGTGCAGAAGGTGCCGATCACGCTGAAGGAGCCGCGCACCAGATGGGCGGAAAACCGGCTGGTCTGCAGCGCTCCGCGGAGCTGGCCGCGCCAGCCGAAGAACAGCACGATGGGGATCAACGCAAACAGACCGCGGCAGAACACGATCTCACCGAGCGGAATGGCGCTGCCGAGATAGCGCCCCAGCGCCCCCATGATGGCAAAGGCCATGGTGCTGGCGATTTTCAGCGACACGGCTTTGAAGATGTTCATGGGAGACAGGAGAATAAAATTTCAAGGAATCGCCCATGGCGAAATGCTGCATCACACAATCACGTGTGCAGACGCGAGAAAACCACCACGGGGACATGGCTTGGCAGGTTTCCATGCATGGGGAAACGGAGAGCGCCCCGGCCCCGTCGCCGAAGGCGCTCGTAGGGCGGATGAGGCGAAGCCGTAATCCGCCGGCCGAGTTCATTGCCGAGACTCCGCGGCGGATGACGCTCCGCTCATCCGCCCTACGGCTCAGCCCTTCTTCGCCGGCTTCGGCGGCCCTTCCACGGCGGACAGCGATTTCAGATAGATCGCCATGGCCGCCCGGTCGTCGTCGCTGAGCTGCGTGGTGTTGCGGATGACCGGGGCCATGGAGCCGCCGGCGGTGTCGCCCTCCGGCGTCTCGCCGGTCTTCAGGAAATAGGCGATGTCCTTCTCGCTCCAGTCCTTCAGGCCCCTCTGGGTGATGTTGGGCACCCAGCCCTGCCCTTCGGGATTGGGACCGCCAGCGAAGCGCTGTTTCTCCTCGATACCGCCGAGCGCATTGCGCGGGCTGTGACACTCGGCGCAGTGGCCGAGCGCATTCACGAGATAGGCGCCGCGATTCCATTGCAAGGATTTCGAACTGTCGGCGACGAACGGCTTGCCGTCCATGAACAGGAATTTCCACACGCCGAGATTGCGGCGCAGATCGAACGGGAAACCAACCGTGTGCTCCGGCGCCTTCGTCGTCACGGGCTTCAGCGTCTTCACATAAGCGAACAGATCGCGCGCATCCGTCGAGGTCATGCGCTGATAGGACGTGTAGGGAAAGGCCGGAAAGTAGTGCTCGCCCTTCGGTGACGTGCCCTTCAGCAGCGCAGTGACGAAATCCGCCTCGCTCCAGCGGCCGATGCCGGCAGTCGGATCGGGCGAGATATTGGGTGCATAGAAGGTGCCGAACGGCGATTCCAGCGCCAGCCCGCCGCCGAGCGCGAGCTTGTCATCCTGCTTCGGCGTCGCATGGCACGACGCACAACCGCCGGCGTTGAACACCAGCTTGCCATTGGCGACATCGGGCGTATGCGCTGGCAGCGTGCTGGCTGCGACCGTGGCCGGGATCGTCACCCACCAATAGACGCCGAGGCCGACGGCAAAGAAAAAGGCGAAAAGGATGAGGAAGCGTTTCAGCACGCGGCAGCCCTGCTATTCAAGTATCACTATCTCAAAAGACGGGGCGAAGGCCACGAATGTGAGACTATACTGAACGCCTATTTCTCCAACGGGAGGAAGCGCCAATGGTTGCAAGCAAATTCCGCATCCTGATCGGTAATTGCCTGGATGCCGTTATTCGATCTTGGTGGCGCAAGAAGTCCACCGATCGGATCGACCAGGCTAACCAACGTAAGCGGATCGACGATCCATTCGCTACCTTCACCGAGTGGGATAGCGAGGTGGATCGTCGGAGTTACGAGAAGCTCTAGGCAGCCTCAGCTCTTCAGCCGATAAGTCTCGTGGCATGCGCCGCACTGCTTGCCGATGGCGCCGACATTGGCCTTGAGGCTGTCGAGATCCTTCACCTTGGCCTTGGTGTCTGCAACCGCCTTGCCAAAGTCTGCGATATGCGCGGCGAAGCCGGCCTTGTCTTCCCACACCTTTGGCGAGGACGCGTATTCGTTGCCTTCCTTCAGGCCCTTGGTGCTGTCCGGAAACAGCGCCGGCAGCTTGGTCGCGGTTTCGGTCAGGGTCGTGAAGGCGGCGTCCACGGCGGCCTGGTCGTAAGGCTTGTCGCCCTTGGCCATGGCGCTGAGCGTGCCGCCGAGCGCGCGGCCGGTGGCCTTCATCTGCGTCTGGCGGTCCTTGACGATATCCTGCTGGGCCGAAACGGCGCCGATCCCGAGCACAAGGGCGCCGGCGACGAGAAATGCGTATTTCATCAAGACCTTCCTTCTTTGGAATTCGACTAGGACTAATGTGCAATATTCGTGTGAACCCCGCCTGACGCCGGCTATTCCGGCTTGGCCGGAGCCTGCGACAGACTGTCAGAGAGTGTGGAGCCGCTCCTGCTCGCGGATCGCCATCCAGACACGCTCGGGGGTGGCCGGCATGTCGATGTGCTCGATCCCGTATTCGCGGTGCAGGCCTTCGATGATGGCGTTCATGATGGCCGGACACGAACCGATCGCACCAGCCTCGCCTGCCCCCTTCACACCCATCGGATTGGTCGTGCAGGGGATGTTGTGCGTCTCGAAGGAGAACGCGGCGCCATCCGCGGCGCGCGGCAGCGCATAGTCCATGAACGTGCCGGTGACGAGCTGGCCGTCATGGGGATCGTAGACCGCCTGTTCCATCAGCGCCTGACCGATGCCCTGCATGGTGCCTCCATGGACCTGGCCGGCAAGCAGCAGCGGATTCAGCGTGACGCCGAAATCATCGACGATGACGTAATTGACGATGCGGATCTTGCCGGTGGACGGATCGATCTCGACCTCCACCGAATGGGTGCCGTTCGGGAACGTGCCGTCGGCGCTGCTGAACGTCTCGCTGGCGTTGAGCTTCGACGGATCGGCCTTCCTGGCAAGATCGGCGAAGGACACTGAGCGATCGGTGCCGGCGATGCGCACGATCCCGCCGTCGATCTCGAGATCGGCCGTGCTGGTTTCCAGCACATCCGCGGCGAGTTCTTTCAGGTTGATGCCGAGCTGTCTTGTTGCGCGCTGCACGCTGACGCCACCGGTCGGGATCGAGGCCGAGCCGCCGGTGCCGAGGCCGGTGGCAACCTTCGCCGTGTCGCCCTGGATGATATGCACGCGCTCGGGAGCGACGCCGAACTGCTCTGCGACGATCTGCGCGTAAGCCGTGTGGTGCCCCTGCCCCGTCGATTGCGTGCCGATCAGGATGGTGATGTCGCCATCGGCGCCGAGGGCGACATTGGCGGTCTCGTCACCCATGGTGCCGCAAACTTCCACATAGGTAGCCATGCCGATACCGCGAACGAGGCCATCCTTCTTGGCGGCCTTGGCGCGCTTCGGAAACTCCTTCCAGCCCGCGACATCCATCGCCCGCTTCATATGCGCGGTGAAATCGCCGCTATCGTAAATCTTGCCTGTAGCGGTCGTGTACGGCATCGCCTTCGGCGCGATGAAGTTCTTGCGGCGGATCGCATCGGGCGACATGCCGAGTTTGCGCGCGCATTGATCGACCAGACGCTCGACCACATAGGCCGCTTCGGGACGACCGGCACCACGATAGGCATCCACCGGCACCGAATTGGTGAAGATGGTGCGGACGCGACAATGGAAAGCCTGGATGTCGTAGAGGCCCGGCAGCATGCCGGCGCCGCCGTGGGGAATGTAGGGACCGAAGGTCGACAGATACGCGCCCATATCGGCCATCAGATCGACGTCCATGGCAAGGAACTTGCCATCCTCGCTGAGCGCCATGCGGGCTGTCGTGACGTTGTCGCGTCCCTGCGCATCGCCGAGAAAATGGTCGGTGCGATCCGCCGCCCATTTGACGTTCTTGCCGAGCTTCTTGGCGGCAAAGGCCACCAACGCATATTCGCGATAGGGAAACAGCCGCGTGCCGAAACCACCGCCGACATCGGGGCAGATCACGCGCATCTTGTCCTTCGGCATTTTCAGGACATTGTCGCAGAGGATATCGCGCAGGCGATGGCTGCCCTGGCTGCCGATGGTCAGCGTCATGTGATCGCGCTTGGCGTCGTATTCGCAGATCGCCGCACGGGTCTCCATGTAGTTGATGACCACACGCGGATTGACGATCTTCACTTCGGCCGTCACGGGCGCTTTGGCGAAGATCTCATCGACCTTCTTCTTGTCGCCGATCGGCACGTCGAACAGCACATTGCCGGCATGCTTCTCCCAGACTTGCGGTGCGCCCTTGCCGACGGCATTCGCCACGCCATTGACCGAGGGCAGCGTCTTCCAATCGACCTCGATCGCCTCGATGGCATCGCGTGCCTGCTCGACCGTCGCGGCAACGACAAAGGCGATGGCATCGCCGACATGGCGCACTTCCCGCGCAGCAAGGATCGGATAGTCCGGGCCGGTGAAGGGATGATCTTCAAGATTGAACAGGCACGGCAGGCCGCCGAGATCCTTCGTGTCTTCCGCAGTCAGGATGGCCGCAACGCCCGGCATGGCGCGCGCAGCACTGGTATTGATGGCGAAGGTGGCATGGGCATGCGGAGAACGCAGCACGAGCGCATGGAGCGTCGCGGGCGCGTGATCGTCGGTATAGCGGCCACGGCCCCGAATCAGCGCGTCGTCTTCCTTACGCAGGACGCTCTGTCCGACACCGAACTTGATGGGAGCCATGTAACCTCCGACTGCAATTTAGAAACAGTCTACACAGCGGAGGGAGAGCGGCAAGTGGGCGGCGCAGCATCGTGAACACGATGTCGTAGGGCGGATTGGGCGAAGCCGTAATCCGCCGTTCTTCGCCACATGCATTCTGCCGGCGGACTACGCTGCGCTAATCCGCCCTACGCTAACGTCCACGCACCAGATTGCGCAGCCAGCTCCTGCCAAACAACGCGAGGATCGACAGGCAATAGACGACGAAAGTCACGATGATGAGAGCACCCAGCGTCGCTTCGTCGCGGAGCGTGAGATCGGCGAACTGCTTCGCCGCCAGTTGCGCGGTGCCCCACAAGGCGGCCGCAAGGATGATGCCGGCAACGGCGAACTTGCTAAGCGCGATGAGGAAGCCGCGGTCGAATTCGAGATAGCCGGCGCGCATGGCGAAAAAGATCACCAGCAGCAGATTGATCCACGCCCCCGCCGCCGTGCCGAGCGCGAGGCCGATCTGCGCCAGCGAGCCCATCAGCATGATCTTGAGCGCCACGTTGACGGCGATGCCTGTAAGCGCCGCGATCATCGGTGTTGTCGTATCCTTGCGGGCATTGAAGGTGGCAACGGCGCTGCGGATCATCACGAAGGGGATCAGCGCGATGGCATAGGCGGCCAGCGTCGCGGCTGCCACAGCGGCATCAGCCTTGCTGAAGGCTCCGCGCGCAAACATCGCGCGCATGATGACATCGGGCACCATCAGGAAGGCGGCAACAAACGGCAGCGAGAACAGCAGCGTGAACAGAAACGCCCGGCGCTGAGCGCCCATGGCGCCGAGATGATCGTTCGCCGCCATCCGGCGCGACATTTCCGGCAGCAGAACGGTGCCGATGGCGATGCCGATCACGCCGATGGGTAATTGGTTCAAGCGATCAGCATAATACAGCGCCGACAACGCCCCCACCGGCAGGAAAGTGGCGATGATCGTGTCCGCGAACAGCGCCACCTGCGTGCCCATGGAGCCCAGCGTCGCCGGGCCGAGCGCACGGAAGAAACCGCGGATGTCTTCATCCAGCCGCAGCGGCGCAAAGCGCGGCAGGCCGCCATGGCGCTGCAGGTCGCCGGCGAGCAGGAGATATTGCAGCACGCCGGAGATCAGCACGCCCCAGGCGGCAGCATGGCCGGCGCTCGGGAAGAACGCGGCGAGCGCCAGCGTCGCCATCATCGAAATATTGAGGAAGATCGACGCCGCCGCAGCGCTGGCAAAGCGCTGCATCACGTTGAGCATGCCGCCATAGAGCGTCACCAGCGTGATCAGTAGGAGATAGGGGAAGGTGATGCGCGTCAGCTCGATCGCCAGTGCGCGCTGGGCGGGATCGTCGGTGAAGCCCGGCGCAAGGATGCTCATGGCCTGCGGCATGAACACGATGGCAAGCACCAGCAGCACGACCTGCGAGGCGAACAGCAGCGTGAAAATGCGATCGGCGAACAGATGCGCAACGTCCTGCCCGCCCTTCCCGCTCACATGGGCATAGGCCGGCACGAAAGCCGCGTTGAAGGCGCCCTCGGCAAAGATGGCCCGGAAATGGTTGGGCAAACGCAGCGCGATAAAGAACGCATCCGCCACCGGGCCGGCGCCGAGGATCGCCGCAAGCATGATGTCACGCGCGAATCCTGTGATCCGCGAGAGCAGCGTATATCCGCCGACGGTGAAAATGCGCCCCAGCATCAGATCGTTCTAGCGCAGGAGTCGCGAAGGATGAATGGGTCAAGAATTTTGGAGCGTGGGGCACCCCCACCCCGGCCCTCCCCCGCAAGCGGGAGAGGGAGTCTATGGCGTTCCGGAGCACGGCCTGAGCCCGGCTGCTCCCTTCCCCCTCCCCCGCTTGCGGGGGAGGGCCGGGGTGGGGGTCGCCACACGCTCCGACCTCACGCCAGCGCGTCGCGCACGGCCTGAATGACGCGATCCTGTGCGGCCTCGTCGAGATAGGCATGCACGGGCAGGCTGATGACATCGGCCGACAGCGCTTCCGAGACCGGCAGGCCGCCATCGACCACCGGATAGTCCTTGTAGGCCGTCTGCATATGCATCGACTTCGCGTAATAGATGGCGCTCGGCACCCCCTGCGCCTTCAGCGCATTCGCGAAGGCGTCGCGGTCCGTCCCCTTGGGCAGACGGATGGTGTAGCAGGCCCAGATCGACGTATTGCCCTCGGCGACACGCGGAACGCCCACGAGGTTGCCGAGACTGCGGGCATAGCGATCAGCCACCTTGTTGCGGGCGGCGATCTCGTCGTCGAAAATCTTCAGCTTCTCAAGCAGAACAGCGGCCTGGATGGTGTCGAGGCGACCGGTGATGCCAAGGCGAACATTGTCGTATTTGTCCGAGCCCTGACCGTGAATACGGATGCTGCGCAGGGTATCCGCGAGCTGGTCGTCATCGGTGAAGATCGCGCCGCCATCGCCGAAGCAGCCGAGCGGCTTGGCCGGGAAGAAGCTGGTGGTGGTGGCGAGCGCCGAGGTGCCGACGCGCTTGCCCTTGTAGGTGGCGCCGAAGGCCTGTGCGGCGTCTTCGAGCACGAACATGCCCTCGGCCTCGGCAATCGCGGCCACTGCATCGAGATCGGCGGGCTGGCCGAACAGATCGACCGGGATGATCGCGCGCGGCTTGAGGCCGGCCTTCTTGGCTGCAGCAACGCCCCGCTTGATCGATTCCACGCTGATATTGAAGGTGGCTTCATCGACATCGACGAAAACCGGCGACGCACCGACCAGCGCCACCGCTTCGCCGGTCGCGCAGAACGTGAAAGATGGACACAGCACGGCGTCACCGGAGCCGACCTGCTTGGCCATCAGCACCATCATCAACGCATCGGTGCCGCTGGCGCAGCTGATCACATGCTTGGCGCCGCAATACTTTGCGAGTTCTGCTTCGAGCCTGGCGACTTCCGGGCCATTGATGAACTGGCAGTGATTGAGCACCCGGGTGACGGCCTCGTCGACCGACGATCCCAGACGCTGGCGCTGGGCGTTGAGGTCGATGAAGGGAACGGGGGTGTGCTGGTTCATTGTGGGGGCCTGCGAGGAAGGAGATCGTTGAATCGAAGCCGGCGCCCGCAGGGGCGCCGGAGATGGATACGGAATTAGCCTGCGATCTTACGCGCCGCGGCGCGCGGCGCCGTCCCGGCCTGGGTCTTCGGCGCTTCCAGACACTGGATAGCGATTTCGAGCGAGGCAACGCCCTCCTCGCCCGTCACGGCCGGCACGCCGCCGGTGCGCACGGCATCGAGGAACGCGTTGAGCTCGGCGCGCAGCGGCTCGTCCTGACCGACCGGCAGATGGCGCATCGAATAGCTGCCATCGGTCTTGAATCCGAAACACTCGGTAACCTGGCGGGTGAGCAGATCGCCCATCACATATTTGCCGCGCGTCGCCACCGTCACCGTGCGCGCCTTGAACGGCGTCAACCAGTTGGTGTTGATATGCGCGAGCACGCCCGAAGCCGTGCGGAACTGCAGCAGCGCGATGTCCTCGCGCTCGGCCACGGCGGAGGCGAGCTGCGGCTGAACATCGACGATATCGCTTTCGGTGAACCAGCGGATCAGATCGATGTCATGTACGGCGAGATCGATCACCACGCCGACATTAGACATACGCGGCGGGAACGGGCCGACGCGGGTGATGCCGATGGAGAGAATGTCTTCGCCGGCGATCGCCTTCTTGATGGTGGCAACGGCCGGATTGAAGCGCTCGACATGACCGATCATCAGCGTGACGCCGGCCTTCTTCGCGGCAGCGACGATGTCGCGTCCCTCCTCGACCGTGGACGCCACCGGCTTCTCGACGAGAACATGGATGCCCCGGGCGATACAGGCGAGCGCGACCTCGTGATGCAGATGGGTCGGCGCGGCGATGGTCACCGCATCGACGCCGGCATCGAGCAACTCATCGAGCTCCACAAAGGTCTTGCAGCCGATCAGATTTTCAGCGCGGGTCCGGTGCTCGGCCAGGGGATCGACGATGCCGACCATCTCGATGCCCGGCAGCCCGGCCAGCACGCGCCCATGATTCGTCCCCATGACGCCAGCGCCAATCACGCCGACACGCAGCGTCTCGGATCCACGCTTTGCCACGCCGGAACCAGCGATAGCGGCTTGTTTCGATACCATTCACTCAACCTCGAAATTCAATGACGCAGCGATACGAAGCACAGACGTCACGGGCTCTCCTAGCACGCTGCCAAATATGGGGCGAACGCTCTGCAAAGCTACCCAAACACGTTTTGATTCAATCGATTACACCATGGCGCCGCACAGATCGAATCGATGGAGCGCCTCCAGCCGCAGCCTCTGATCGATTGATATTGCAGCACTTTTGAGGCGTCGGTCCAACCTATGAACGGCGGACAAGAGGGCTGCCGACCAGAACGATTCCACGCTCCGATACTATCCCCTCATCGCATTTCGCGCCCATTGCCTGTTCCGATCCCGGATGCAACTTAAGCGTTTGGCGACATTGGCCCGCGCCATAAGGCGTGGAAACAGCCGCCCTCGTATCGGTACCGCGCGGCCATCAAACGACAAAGGCTCCCTCGCAAGGAAGCCTCTGCAGTCCGAGTTGTACGCATCCGACATCGACGGTTCGCGCTGCGGCTTCAGGCGGACATTTGGTGCTCGTGCCCTTGGAACGCGATGCGGACGATATCGGCATTGCTCGTGCCATATCCCTGCAGCACCGCAACGTCGTGAGACCCGCCACTGAAGTTTCCGGTACCGGCGGCGTCGACTTGAACAACAATATTGTTGTTGTTCTGCTCGAGGTGGACATAGCGCTCGATATTCGAACCATCTGCTGCTGCACCGGTGAGTGACCCGAGCAAGGCAGAGATATCGATGACATCCGACTGGCCGGCATCATAATCGAGAATGGTGTCCATGTTGTCATGGCCCATCTCGGCGAATGTGAAGCGGTCAGCTCCGGCGCCGCCGGTGAGCGTATCGTTGCCGCGACCGCCGGCCAGAATATCGTCACCGTGACCGCCGATCAGGACATCGTTTCCGGCCCCACCGAAGATATCGAGATGAGTGGCGGTACTGACGGCCGATCCATCGACCGAGAGTGTGTGCGATGACGACATGGCCGCGGTGCCATCGATGGTCAGCGTGCCGTGAGCAGCCGCCGCTTCAGCCGCCGCTCCCAAGGTGACGGTATTCGCGAAATCGCCGAGTTGCAGCCTCTCCACGCCGGCAGAGCCGCTGAAATCTGCATCGGCGACGGCAGCGGCCTCGTCATAGGCAATGATCGGTGTCGGCGTCGCACCGATCGTCTTTTCGAGATCCACTTCAATGAAGTGTCCAGTCGAACCGTCGGCATAGGTATACGTGCCCTGCGCCAGAAGCTGCTGACCGCCATGGGTGCCATCGGCGGGAGCTGCCGCCAAAGCAATGCTCGTGATCCCCCACTCGGTCAGCGTCTTCAGTTCGCCGGGATCGGTGATGCCGTTGTGATTAGCATCCTGCCAGATCACCAGCTTGCCGAAATCGACATCAGCGACGTCAATCTTGCCATCGTGATTGCTGTCGAAAGTCGCGAGAGCCGCCAGGCCATCGGCAAAATTTCCACCGTTGAAGTTCGGTGCGAAGACCTCCTTGCCGCTTTCAATCTTGCCGGATCCATCAAGATCGACCGCCAGAATCCCGTCGTTACCGGTAATCCAGGCCGTACGATCGGCAATCCCGTCACTATTGACGTCGAATTGAACGCCATCGTGGAGAGACGAGAATGCAATACCGTCATTACCAAGGTCGAAGACGATGGGGTCACCACCGGGCTTTACGATCGAGACCTGCAACTCATAGGTCGCGCTGCTATTACTGAAAGTCGTGAATTGCCCGGTACTATTGTTGTATCGACCGACCTGCAGATAATACGTACCCGCATTAAGCGTCGTCGATAGATACGAATCATTGACCGAGATACTACCGCTATCAACGACCGTCGACTGGTCATTGTCCGCGATTGTCGAAGTATTCGTAGAATTCCGGATTCGAATCCACGTATCGAAACCGGAGCTTGTATTATCGATATCAAACGTGACCGTGGTCCCGCTCTGCGCAATCACGAATTTGTAGTAGTCATACTCGTTGCTCGTCGTTCTTGCACTAATCGTAATGGACGGGCTCGTGCTGGCATTTGTGACATCCGGATCATTCGACTTCACATAATTCAAGCCAGTAATATCATAGGCATTCGTCGCAGAATTGTTGCTACCCTGCCCGTAGTTATAGGCTGTCGCCGTTGCCTGCAGAGCAGGATCCGTCGCACCATTGATCGTGATTGTCACAACTTGTGTCGTGCCATCCGTTGTCGAAACCGTAAACGTGTCGGTCAACGTCTGGCCGTTGTTCAGCGCATTGACGGTCGTATTGCTGTTATTCAGCACGTAACTCCATTGGCCGGCCGCGTTGATCGTGTACGAACCGTACCCGTTTGCCGTCGCAGTTGCCGTGCTCACGACCGTCCATGCATCCGCGGTACCGTCGATATCGGTCGAGTTGAGATCGCCGGTGGCTGTCGGTGTTCCGGCTGAACCGCCGGTAACGGCCTCTGTGACCGCACCAGTCTTCGCACCGGTGATGATAGCAGCATCGTTGACACCGTTGATCGTGATCGTCGCCGTTGCAGTCGACGTGCCACCATGTCCATCATTGATCGTATAGGTGAACGTATCAGTAGTCGTGGCCCCAGCGGCCAGTGCCTGGATCGTCGCGGCGTTCGTCGGATCGTAGCTGATCTGGCCCGTCGTGCTGTTGTAAGTGACAACCGCACCCTTCGCGCTGCTCGCGGAAACCGATGTAATGTTCAGCGTGTCGCCGTCAGCATCGGTGTCATTCGCGAGTAGCATGCTCTTGTTGAATGTCGTGACGACATCTTCGGACACGCCAGGCCCGCTGCCGATCCCGCCCCATTCGACGATATAACCGTTGGAATCGCCGCCCAGACTGGTCCCGGAGTCATTCCACAATGGCGTATTATAGTTCGAGCCACTGAAGCGATTGATGGATACATAATCTTCATCGCCATCCCAGTTATTAGGCTCGCCGGGCCCCCAAGGCGTATATCCGCTGACTACTGTTCCTGCTTCTGGGCCGGTGACCCATACGAACGTCCCCTCGCTTGCGGAATCGGATGCGCCCAGCCAGATCAATTGGCCGGTCGTCAGGGAGGAGAAGCTGCCGAGCACAAAGCTTTGCTCAGCCGCACTGGTCACAGTCAGCAGATACGCGCCCTGCGTCTGAGCCGCAGCCCCTGCGACAGCCTGATCGAAGCTGATGCTGCCGGCGACAAATTTGTAGTAATGACCGTTCTGGGAATTATAGACCCACCCTGCACCAGTCGGAGCCGTGCCAACGCTGCCTCCGAAATTCAACGTGTCATTGACAGCCACCGGCGCATGATTGCTGCTGATCACCGTAACGGTCTGGGCGCTCGTGACGTTCTCGCTGAATCCCTGGCCATCGGTGTATGTCACGTTCACCGAAATCTTGTGACCGGCATCGCCGGCAACGAGCGTATAGGTCGCGCCAGTCGCCCCGGCGATGTTCACTCCGTCGCTCTGCCAGTGATAGACGACGTTGCTCTGCGTCCCGTCGGGATCCGCACCCAGATTGGCCTGCAGGACATCACCGGTCTTCGGCGCAGTCGCAGTCTGGGTCGTGTCAGTCACGGTGATCGATGCCGCACCATCGTTGACCGGCGTCACGGTGAAGGTGAAGGGCTGACTGACCGGCGTCGAGTTATCCTCGTTGCCGTCCTCCACACTGATCTGGAAGCCGGCCGAATTACCCTCGCTACTATCGTGGACGAAGGTGACTTGCCCTGCCGCCAGCTGAGTTCCGGTGAAGGTCGTCGCCGTGACACCGTTGACCTGGAGCAAGCCATGGCTCAGCGACGATGCGGTGAACGTCACGCCGGATGCAACATCGTCCGGATCCGAGAAGCCGAGATCTGCGGCAATGATCGTGTAGGTGCCGCCTTCCGCCACGGTCGCAGCGCGATCCCCGGTGAGAACCGGTGCATCGTTGGTGCCGGTGAAGACGATATTGTAGCTCACGGTGTTCGACGTCGCCATTCCGTCGCTGACAGCCATATTGAAAGTGACGGTCAGATTCTGGCCTGCGGCGAGGAAGTCGAGATTGATTGCCCCCGGCGCGGTCAGCTCCCAGTTGACCAGTTTGTAGCCGTTCGAATCCGTGGTGACGTTGGTGAACGCAAACTTTCCGGTGATCAGCGCGGCCGTGATGGCGTCCTGCTGAGCGACTGTCAGCGAACCGCTGCTCACGGAAATGGCCGTGCCGACAAGTTGTCCGATCGGCGGGCCGCCATCCGGATCGGACACCGCCATGCTGCCAACGTATTTCACCGGCGGATACATCGCAGCATCCTCTCCGGCGCCTGCCCCGGAGGTATGGCCCACGATTACCGGAGCGTCGTTCACTGCGGTGACATTGACCGTGGCCGTGCCAACATTGCTCGTCAAATCACCGTCGGTGACCGTGAAGCTGATGGTGCGGGCTGCAGTCGAAGGATCTTCCGACGTGTTCTTGTAGGTGACGCTCTCCAGCGCCGCTTCATACTGGGCCTTGGTTGCGGAGCCGCTCAGCGTCAGCGTTCCGGTCGCCGCATTCCAGCTTCCGGTGATGCCATTCTGGTTGATGAACGACAGCACATCCTGACCGGCAGCGTAATTGCCAGTGATCTTGACGGTCGCACCTTCAATATGGGTGTCATCGACATCCGAGAGTGTGATCGTGCTGTCGATAGCCACTGCGGCACCGTTTTCGGTATAGGCAGCGGTGTTACCCATATCCGATAGCACCGGCGCATCGTTGGTGCCGGTGAGCGTCCACGAGACAGACCCCGGCGTTGTCGCGATGCCGTCAGTGACGCCGTAGCTAACAGTGACCGTCGTCGTCTGGCCTGCTGCCAGATAGTCATATGCAGCATTCGTCGGATCGAGCGTGAACTTGTGCGTCGACGCGTTATAGGTAACACCGGCGGGCAGATTTGCCGGGATGCCGGTAACCGACAGGATCGCACCGTTATCGATGTCGCTGGCGTTGGCAAGCGCGTCCAGAGCCAAAGCCGGTCCACCTTCTGTCGCAGTCCCCGTGACGACAGCGACGACCGGTGCGTCGTTAGCACCCTGAACCAGTATCTTGACCGTCGCGGTCGATATGCCGCCATGGCCATCGTTGACCCTGTACGTGAATTCGTCGGTCATGGTCTGATCGGCTGCAAGCTGCTGGAGGATGGTGACCCCGGTCGGATCGTAGCTGATCGTGCCGTTTGCGTTCAGAGTGACCGTGGCACCGCTTGCAGTCGTTCCGACATAGTCCACAGTCAGTGTGTCATGTTCGGCATCCGTGTCGTTGGCGAGTAGCTGACTCGCCTGAAATACAGTCACGACGTCTTCGCCGACCACATACTGGCCATCATCATTCGCAACCGGGTAGTCGTTGACCCCCGTGATCGTGACCGTCACGATCTGCGGGGTGCCATCCACCGTCGTGACGGTGAAAGTATCGGACAGGTGTTCGCCTGCCTTCAGCCCGTCCACCACCGTATTCGCGTTGTTGACGGTGTAGGTCCAGTGCCCGGTCGCATCGATCGTATATTTGCCATAGCCACTGGCCGTCGCGGTCGCCGTAGCAACCACGGTCCAGGCATCGGCAGGGT
>WPCJ01369695.1_pt1 | contig 57170 bp, 58 predicted proteins | sample 5399831 | NCBI WGS metagenome assembly WPCJ01 (sample SAMN12869470, study PRJNA574797) | sludge metagenome | isolation source: wastewater treatment of pH10 | place: China:Beijing | collected 2019-05-20
GGTGATCGATGCCGGCGAGCGAGAGCAGGGGCGCGCCGTCATAACGGAATTCGCTGTCGTAATCGTCCTCGAACACAAAGGCATCGGCGGCGCGCGCCCAGTCGAGCAATTCCAGCCGCCGCGGCATCGCCATCTGCACGCCGAGCGGAAACTGATGCGACGGCGTGACGTAAGCAGCGCGCGCATGCGGCGCTGTCGCGCGGCCCTTGGCCACGAGCAGGCCGTGATCGTCCACCGGCACCGAGACTGGCCGGCCGCCGTAATGCTCGATGGATTTTCGCGCCGCGGGGTAGCCGGGGTCCTCGACCCAGATCTGTTCGCCCGGCTTGAGGATGGCCGACAGGACGATGCGCAGTCCGTGCTGCGTCCCCGATGTTAGCATGACCTGGTCGGGATCGCAGCGCAGCCCGCGCGCCGAGAGCAGGTGATTGGCGATGGCGATGCGCAATTCACGACTGCCGCGCGGATCGCCGTAATGCAGATGCTCGCTGCCGAAGGTGCGCATGCGGCGGCCGACAAAAGTGCGAAAACGTCGCAACGTCGTTTCGTCGATATCGGTGCAGCCAAGCGCCAGCGTGCCGCGCTGCGGCTCGGCGATGGCGATGCGCTTCGCTGCCTTGCCCGCGATGGCCGATGGAATGCGCTCCGCAACGAAAGTGCCGGAGCCGACACGCGCAACGGCAAAGCCGTCCGCGATCAGGCGCTCATAGGCGTCGGTGACGGTGTTGCGGCGAAAACCGGTCTGTTCGGCAAGATGCCGCGACGGCGGCAGCGCCGCGCCGGGCTTTGCCATGCCTGACGTGATGGTGTGGCGCAGCGCTTGATAGAGGCGCTCCGGTGCGGAGGCCTGTTGGTCGATATGCGCCCCGCCGAGATCGAGCGGCAACTCGTGCGGGCTGGGCGAAGCCGATTTTCGAGGGTTCAAATTGGTCGGAATTTTTTGCATGGAATTGGCACTATCGCAGACCAATTTGGTGGCTACAACAATTTCGAACGCTTCCAATCCGTATCTTCAAACCTCTTTGGGGAATTGCTGTGAGCACCGCCGAACTGAAGACCACCACCGACGACACCACGCCGACCTATCCGCTCAGTCAGCGCAACCGGGTGAAGCGGCGGCACGATCGCGGCTTCTACGACCACGAGACGGTACACAAGATCCTCGATGCCTCGATGATGTGCCATGTGTCCTATGTGATCGACGGCCAGCCTTACTGCACGCCGACCTTCTTCTGGCGCGAAGGCACCACCCTGTACTGGCACGGTTCGAGCGCCAGCCGCATGCTGAAGAACCAGACCGCGCATCAGCGCGTCTGCCTCACCGTCGCATTCCTCGACAGCCTCGTGCTGGCGCGCTGCGGCTTCAATCACTCGGCCGACTACCGCGCCGTGATGGCGTTCGGAAACGCCTATCTCGTCACCGATCCCGAGGAGAAGGATCGTGCCGGCATCGCCATGGTGGATCGCTTCTTCCCCGAGCGCACGGCAAGTCTGCGTGCGACGACGGCGCAGGAAATGAAGGCGACGTCGTTCATCGCGATGGAGATCGAGGAAGCATCGGCAAAGATCCGCGCCAAGGGCGTGGCCGATGATGACGAGGACTATGAGCTGCCGATCTATGCCGAGCGCATTCCGGTGAAGACCGTGCTCGGTGCGCCCGAGCCGTGTCCGCGATTGCTGCCGGGTGTCGAGCGGCCGGCAACGCTGCAGGCTTACAGCGAAGGCCGATTGCTCGAAGATGCGCTGACCGATGCCTATTTTATGCAGTACCCGAAGGGGTGAGGCGAGGTTAGGTTGCCGGCGCAATCGATCGAATCTCACCGGAGCCTGATGAATGACTGTCACCGATACGCAGCGAAAAATCCTGGATGCCGTCGATAACGCTTTCGACGCGCAGCTCGAGACGACGAAGGATTTCGTTGCGATCCCCTCGACGCGCGGCGCCGAGGGGCCGTGTCAGGACATGATGGGCGATCTCCTGCGCGAGCGCGGCTATGAGGTCGATGACTGGCACGTCAACATGGACGAGCTCGCGGGCCTGCCCGGCGTCGGCATCATCGAGCATGATTTTTCCAAGGCGCGCAGCGTGGTCGGCACCTACAGGCCGGCCACGACTGCGGGCAAATCGCTGATCCTGCAAGGGCACTGCGACGTGGTGCCGGTCGGTCCGCTCGACATGTGGGATACGCCGCCATTTTCGCCGGTGATCAAGGACGGCAGGATGTATGGCCGCGGCGCCTGCGACATGAAGTCGGGCACGATCGGCGCGCTCTATGCACTCGATGCGATCAAGGCCGCGGGCCTCAAGCCGACGGCGCGTATTCACTTCCAGTCCGTCATCGAAGAGGAGAGCACCGGCGTCGGCGCGCTCTCCACGCTGCAGCGTGGCTATCGCGCGGATGCGTGTTTCATTCCCGAGCCGACGGCGGGCAAGATGGTGCGCGCGCAGATCGGCGTCATCTGGTTTCGCATCAAGGTGCGCGGCTTCCCCGTCCATGTCCAGGATGCCGGCAGCGGCGCCAATGCGATCAAGGGGGCCTATCATCTGATCGAGGCTATCGAAAAGCTCGAAGCCGATTGGAACAAGCGCGCCGAAAACGCGCCATATTACGACAAGGTGCATCACCCGCTGAACTTCAACCCCGGCATCATCAAGGGCGGCGACTGGGCTTCCAGCGTTCCGGCCTGGTGCGATGTCGATTGCCGGATCGCCATTTTGCCGGGCTGGTCGGTGCAGGACTGTCAGGCGGAGATCAAGGCCTGCATCGACAAGGCCGCGCGTGCGCATCCCTTCCTCGCCAACAATCCGCCGGTGGTGGAGTGGTCCGGCTATCAGTCGGAAGGCTATGTGCTGAGTGGTTCTGAAGCGCCTGAAGCCGCCTTCGCAAAAGCCTTCGATGCCGTCTATGGGGGCGGCAAGCCGCAGGACGTTTCCAATACCGGACTGACCGACACGCGCTTCTATGGCCTGTATTACGACATCCCCGGCCTCTGCTTCGGCCCCGAAGGCAAGGACATCCACGGCTTCAACGAATATGTGGACCTGGAGTCGGTCCGCAAATGCACCAAGGCGATGGCGCTGTTCATTGCCGAGTGGTGCGGCGTGGAGACAGCGTAGGGCGGATGAGCGCAGCGTAATCCGCCGCGGTCTTCGCAACATGAACTCGGCCGGTGGATTACGGCTTCGCCTAATCCGCCCTACCGCCACAGCGCCGCGACGATCGCATCGAGTCCATCTGTCAACGCCGCCGGTCCCGGCTGCAGGATCAGTGGCGATTTGATCTCTACGATGCGATTGTCGCGCACGGCCGGAATGTCGCTCCATCCCGGCCGCTGCCTGATCTTCTCCGGCACGACTTTCTTGCCGCACCAGGAGGCGAGGATGACGTCCGGCATCGCCTCGCGCACCTCGTCCGGCGACACGATGCGATCCTTCGCCGCCTTGCGGAGCCGCATCTGCGGGAACACGTCGATTCCGCCGGCGAGTTCGATCAGTTCCGACACCCAGCCGATGCCGGTGATGAGCGGATCGTCCCATTCCTCGAAATAGACGCGCGGTTTTGACTGCCGCAACTTTGCCGCCGTGTTGACGCTGGAAAGCCGCAGCGAAAGCTGTGTCACCAGCTCATTTGCCCGCGTTTTCGCGTCGATTAGCGCGCCCAAAGCGCCGATCATTGCGAGGATTCCGGCAATGTCGCGCTGGTTGAATACATGCACGGCAACGCCGGCGCGGATCAGCGAGGCAGCAATTTCCGCCTGTAAATCCGAAAAACAGAGAACGAGGTCCGGCTCCAGCGCGAGAATTTTCGGCACATCGGCGGAGATGAAAGCCGACACCCGCGGCTTTTCCTTCCGCACCTGCGGCGGCCGTACCGCATAGCCGGAAACGCCGACGATGCGATCCTGCTCGCCGAGCAGGTACAGCGTCTCCACGGTCTCTTCGGTCAGGCAGACGATACGGGAGGGCGGAAAGTCGCGCATCACATCGCTATGCCCGGAAAGAAGGGGCTTGTCATGATGCGCCGGCTGCGGCTCTCATGGCGTGAACATCCGCGCGACGACGGATCGACGACAAACTGGGAGACGCAGGCGATGACGCCACTCGACAAGATCAAGAGCATTCCGATGCCGTTCTCGGTGTCCATGGGCGTCACTTTCATCGAGGCGGAGCCGGAGCGCGTTGTCGCGACCATGCTGGTGCGCGAGGATCTCTGCACCACACGCCATATCATCCATGGCGGCGCTGTCATGGCGCTGGCCGATGCGGTGGGCGCCGCGGCCACGGTGATCAACCTCCCGGAAGATGCCAAGGGCACCACGACCATCGAGAGCAAGACCAATTTCGTCAGCGCCGCTGCCGCCGGCACCACGGTGCGCGCCACCGCAACGCCGATCCATCGGGGCCGCCGCACCCAGGTCTGGCAGACCCGGATCGAAAGCGAGGAGGGTAAGCTGGTGGGGGTCGTGACCCAGACCCAGCTGGTGCTCTGAGCCGGTCGCGTGGTGAGTTTTCGTTAACTTTCAAAGCTTTCGCATAGCTCGCCTGCGGCAGGCGCGGTCTTGCCGCAGGTCCTTGGTCTTGAATTTCTTTGTGCGATGCACAATATTGGTTTTATCGAAGAATCAAGGTGTTCCTGACGGCTAACCGCAGGAAATGGACCATGTTTAGCCCCGCGACGATCATTGCACTTGCCACCCGGACGCCCAAGGCAGCAGCCAAGAGCGGCCCGGTCCGTATCCTCGCTGCCAGCGAGCTTCCGCTGTTCCGCGACCATCTGCTCCGCCTCGACCGTGAGAGCCGCCGCGACCGTTTCAACGGCTCGCTGTGCGACGACTGGGTCGCGAATTATGCCGAGCGCTCGGTGCATGACGGCACGGTGATCCTGGCCTATTTCGAGGACGGCGTTGTACGCGGCGCGGCCGAGCTGCATCAGGCCGACCTGACCAATGTCGAGCCGGAAGTCGCTTTCAGCGTCGAGAGCTGCATGCGCCGCAAGGGCGTCGGCAGCATGCTCTTCACCCAACTGATCGCGAAAGCGAAGTCGATGGGCTACAAGAAGCTGCGCGTCACCACCGGTGCGCAGAACGATGCGATGCGCGCGCTTGCCGGCAAGTTCGGCGCCAAGCTGTCGTTCCGTCACGGCGATTCGACGGGTCTGATCGACCTGACGGCGGAGCCGAAGACGGTCGTGGCGAAGCCCAAGACTGGTACGGCCAAGACTGGTACGGTCAAGACTGCTACAGCCAAGGCTGGTACGTTCGAGGTCGCAAAGGCGGCCGCCGACTATCACCGCGCCGCTTGGCGCGCCTGGTTCAACGCTGCCGGCTTCGGCAAGCACTGATCGACACGCTCACCCTCATCCTGAGGAGCCGCGAAGCGGCGTCTCGAAGGATGTCGGCAAGCTTCGAGGCGCACCAACCCATGGTTCGAGACGGCGCTGCGCGCCTCCTCACCATGAGGGACGGAGTAGGTTGATCCCAAACAAAAAGCAGGGCGCGAGCCCTGCTTTTGCATTTCAGAATAGAAAGTTTGAGATCAGGCGCGCTTGGCGACCGCGATCTTGCGGGTAACGCGGCGCTCGACGACCACCGTACGCTGGGCGCCCTGTTCGCCGGCGATGACGCGGCTGACGCGCAGTGTGCCGGAAGGACGGCTGGCCTTCTTGACCTGCGCCTGAACTTCTTCAATCGGCAGGCCCATTAGCGAGGCCGCGATCTCGGCCTGCTGGTCGAGGTCCTCGGTGATGCCGATGGCGGCGAAGATGGCCTCGTCCAGGGTCGGCGGATCGTGCCGCACGCGCCGGGTGCCATATTTCGTATTCCACTCGCCGCTCATCGTCGTGCCTCTAGTTTGATATTCGCTACCTAACGAAGCCATTGTTGCATTGCAATATGAAAAACCCATGGCAAAGCTGCCATGCGTCAACGCGTCCATGTCATCTGCAACTGCTTCGATTGGTAGCTTTATAGCTAAGTCGATTCCGGCGCCAGTTCGGGCGCGGGCTGCGGCCATTTTTCCAGCGCCTGATGGCCGGTGGTGGTCAGGGCGTAGACGCCGCGCGTAACCGGCTCGAACCAGCCATAGACGTTCCGGTGCAGGATCTTCTGCGCATCCGGATAGGCCGGTTTGAGTTCTTTCAGCTTACGCGGGCCACGCGCGAGGGCGGCAGCGCAGCCAAGCGCCTGCTGACGATAGGCGGTCATGATCGGCGTCTTCGTGCTGCCGCCGAGCGCGGGGTCGCCGATGCGTTTTCTGTGCTCGGTAATCAGCCGCGCGCGCTTCTTCGGATTGCGCCGCGGCGCCGCGATGGGCGGCTCGACCAGGATTTCCACCGTGCCGGCGTCGGTCACGCCGAGCATGCCGAAGCCGAGCCGGCGGCACAGATTGCGGTAGCGCGCATCGCTCTCGCGGCCTTTGCCGCGGATCGACATTTTGGCGGCAATCCAGAGTTCGTCGCAGGCGCCGGCGCGCTCCACGGCCTGCAGGATCAGCTCCAGATTAAATGAAAGCTTGAGCTCGCCGATCACGACGATGGGCGGATCGTCGCCCTTCAGCGCCACCAGATCGCAGCCCGATATTTCGCCCTTCACCGAAAAGCCGAGGCCCTCGAGGAAGCGTTTAACGGGGAGGTAGAGCGAGGTTTCCAAGATATGGCCGCTTGATGAGACGAAGCGTCGCGGCAACCGCGACTCGGGCGTCGAGTTTATCCGGGTTGCCTTGCCTTTGGCACCTGAAGTGCCCTTTGAAGATCATCGGAGTTCACGTGAAGACCTTGCTCGAAATATCTGACAGCTTTCGTGTATTGCCTCATCTTGTTGCGCTTTCCATCGCATATATTTTAGCGCTGCCGATCGGCTGGAACCGCGAGCGTGCCGAGCGCAGCGCCGGCCTGCGCACGTTCCCGCTGGTTGCTCTGGCGAGCTGCGGCATCGTCCAGGCGACCGAAGGTATCCTGAACGGTCATCCGGAAGGTACGGCCCGCATCATTGAAGGCCTGATGACCGGGATGGGGTTCATCGGCGGCGGCGCCATCCTGAAACATGGTGGATCGGTGCGCGGCACGGCCACTGCCGCCAGCCTTTGGGCGACCGGCGCTACGGGCGCGGCGGTGGGGCTTGGCGCCTACGACGTGGCGGTGGTGATCTCGCTCTTCACCTTCCTGACCTTGTGGCTGCTGGTTCCATTCAAGGAAGAGGGGGGCAAGGAGGACGAGAACGGACTGAAACCGCATAGCGAGATGTGAGCGGCACCGGGCTGGCGCTTTGCTGCAAAGCAGCGTAGAAGGGCGCCATCCCGATACGCACCGGACTCCCTGGACCCGACGTGACCGTCAAATGAAGGACGGCAGATTCGATTCCGTTTGGTCCCAGTATCTCGATGTCGAACATCAGATGAGTCCCGGCCGCGTGATGCGGCCTGCCGCAACCAAGGTTAAATTCCGTGTCTTTTCAATCGACGCCCCCGGCGCTCGCCCGTGCATTGGCTGAGCGCAACTACAGCGAATCCACCCCCGTTCAATCCGCCGTGCTGGCTGACGATGCCGTTGGCCGCGACCTGCTCGTTTCGGCGCAGACCGGCTCCGGCAAGACCGTCGCCTATGGCCTCGCGATTGCGGCCGATCTGCTCGAAGGCGAAGAACGCCTGCCGAGCGCGGGAGCGCCGCTGGCCCTGATCGTCGCGCCGACGCGCGAGCTTGCGCTGCAGGTGCATGGCGAACTGACCTGGCTCTATGCCCAGGCTGGCGCCCGCGTCGTTTCCTGTGTCGGCGGTATGGATCCGCGCACCGAGCAGCGTGCACTCGCTGCCGGCGCGCATATCGTCGTCGGGACGCCGGGCCGTCTGTGCGACCACCTCCGCCGTAATCGCCTCGACATCTCGCAGCTGAAGGCCGTCGTGCTGGATGAAGCCGACGAGATGCTCGACATGGGTTTTCGCGAGGACATGGAGTTCATCCTCGAGACCACGCCCGAGAGCCGCCGCACGCTGCTGTTCTCGGCCACCATGCCGCGCGGTATCGCCAATCTCGCCAAGGAATACCAGAACAACGCGTTCCGCATCGAAGTCGCCGGCAGCGAAGGCGGCCATTCGGACATCGAATATCGCGCCATCCGCATCTCACCGAACGACGTCGATCATGCCGTGGTCAATGTGCTGCGCTATTTCGAATCCCCGACTTCGATCGTGTTCTGCAACACCCGCAATGCCGTGAAGCATCTGCAGGGCGTGCTGCTGGAGCGCGGCTTTTCGGTGGTCGCGCTGTCGGGCGAGCTGTCGCAGAACGAACGCACCCATGCATTGCAGGCGCTGCGCGACGGTCATGCGCGCATCTGCGTCGCCACCGACGTCGCCGCGCGCGGCATCGATCTGCCCAATCTCGGCCTCGTCATCCATGCTGAATTGCCGAACGATCCCGAAGTGATGCAGCATCGCTCTGGGCGCACCGGCCGCGCCGGGCGCAAGGGCGTCAGCGTTCTGCTGGTGCCGCCATCGCGCCGCCGCCGCGCCGAATTCCTGCTGCAGCTCGCCGAGACCGAAGCGATCTGGGGGGCTGCTCCGACCGTGGATGAAATCCGCGTGCTCGATGAAGAGCGCATGATGTCGGATTCAATTTTCGACGATGCGGCGAATGAGGATGATGCGGTCTTCGCGAAGAAGCTGCTGGAGCGGCATCCGGCCGAGACTATCGCGACCGCGCTGGCGCGGCTCTATCGCTCGCGCCTCCCGTCGCCCGAGGAAGTGGATGATCCCGGCGTGTTCCGTGGCCGCGAGGATCGTGCCGGCAGCCGCAAGCGCGGCGAGGATGGCGCGCCCGTGCGCAAGACGCCGAAGAAGAGCGAACCGATGGGCGAGGGGGCCAAATGGTTCCGCGCGGCCATCGGTCGTCAGAAAAACGCCGAAGCGCGCTGGCTGCTGCCGATGATCTGCCGCCGCGGCGGCATCGAGAAGAACGATGTCGGCGCCATCAAGATCTATGACGGCGCGACCGAGTTCGAGATTTCTGCCGCTGCGGCCGAGCGTTTCGTGTCGATGATCAAGCGGCCCGACAAGGAAGACAATATCCGCATCGACGCGTTGCCGAACGGCCCGGAAGGTGGAACTGTCTCGCCGATGCCGCGCGATGGCGATCGCGATTTCGCTCCGAAGCGCCCGCGAAAATTCGACAAGGGCGGTGACTTCAAGAAGTTCGATGGCGACCGGTCGGACTTCAAGCCGAAGGATTCGTACAAGGGCAAGTCTTGGAAGGATGATGGCGCCCGCGAGCGTCCGCGCAGCGACAAGCCCTATGCGGCCAAGAATTTCGATGACAAGCCGCGTGCAGATCGCAAGCCGAAATACGATCCGATGAAGGCAGATCGTTCTTCGAGCTGGAGCGACGATGCGCGCTCCGAGCGCAAGCCGAAGCGTGACGGCAATTTCGAAGGCCGGAAGTTCGAAGGCCGCAGTGAGGGCAAGAGCTACGAAGGCAAGAAGCCGAATTTCCACGACAAGCCACGCAAGGAAAAGGCGCCCTATGTCGCCAAGGCCAAGCGCGATGCCGGTGCGAAATTCGAGAAGCCTGCGTTCGGGAAGAAGAAAAAGAACCGGGGGTAAGAGGCTGGGGCGTGCCTCATGCCCTGGAACGTAGGATGGGTTGAGCGCAGCGAAAACCCATCATTCCTTCTGCGCGGTAAGCTCCGCCGATGGGTTGTCGTTTCGGCGCTACGCGCCTGCACTCAACCCATCCTACGAACCGGCGCGCGTTTCACACCCGCCCGCGCACTGGCAGCAATGCGCCGGTGATCGCGCTTGCGGCGTCGCTCGCCAGAAACAGGATCACGCTGGCGAGTTCATCCGGCGTCACCCATTTCGAAAAATCTGCGTTCGGCATATCGCGGCGATTGGCCGAGGTGTCGATGGTCGAGGGCAGCACCGCATTGACGGTGATCTTGCCCTTCAACTCCGCTGCCAAAGCTTCCGTCAGCCGGTGCACGCCGGCTTTCGATGCAGCATAGGGGCCCATGCCGCCGCTGGCCTCCAGCGCGCCGATGGCGCCGATATTCACGATCCGTCCGGCGCTCGATTTCACCAGATGCGGGACCGCAGCGCGCGATGCGTTGAGCGCGGTGAGCAGGTTGAGACGATGCATCGTCTCCCAGCTTTCATTGCTGCCATCGGCGATGGTTTCGAATTTGAACGCACCAGCAATGTTGATCAGCACATCGATGCGGCCGAGTTGCGAGACCACATCGTCGATGGCCTTTGCGGCCTGCGAAGCATCGGAGAGATCGACACCGCCGATCTGCAAACGTTGCGGCGTCGAGGGAATGTCGTTGTGGCCGTGATCGATCACGGCCACGGTCGCCCCGTCGTTCAACGCACGATCGGCGACGACCCGGCCAAGGGCGCCCGCGGCGCCGGTGATGACGACGATTTTGCTCTGCATCGATAGCGCCTCCGCCTAATCGTGATTGATCCCCGCTGCTTTGGCTGCGGGAAGACCCCAGAAATAGATACTGCAAGCGACGATCGCCATGAGGGACATGAGCCCCGTCATCACCAATGCAGGATGGCCGAATGGTTCCAGCACCGCAATCATGGCGCTGGCGAACGCGCCCATCACCATCTGGGTGCAACGCATCACACCGGCGGCCGAGCCCGCCACATGCGGCAGGTTCGCCAATGCCTCATGATTGGTCGATGGCGCAAGGATGCCGAAAGCGAAGATCGTCAGCGCCATCAGCGGCGTGAGGGAGACGACGGTCACCGCACCTGCTGGCACCAGCAGCAGAGCCGCAATGGCGCTTGCAGCCATCAGCATCACGCCGAATCCGATGATCTTTCGCGACGAGACATGGCGTGCGCTGAGCCGGCCAGAGATCAGCGACGCCACCAGCACGCCGCATGAGGTGAGGCCGAACAGCAGCGAGAAGCTGGTGGTGGAAAGACCGAGACTGCCGATCAGTACCGATGGTGCGCCCGAGATGAAGGCAAACATGCAGGCGAAGGCAAAAGCGTAGAGCGTGGCATAGCCGAGAAAGCCGCGGTCGCCGAGCACGAAGCGATAGCTTTCGGCGAGCTGCTGCGGATTCAGCGAGCGACGGTTTTCGACGGGCTGGGATTCTGCGAGACCGACGGCGCCGACGATCAGCAGGACGACACCGACCATGGCTTGCGTGGCATAGATCGCGCGCCAGTCGGCGAAGGTCATGATCCAGCCGCCGAGCACCGGCGCCAGCATCGGCGCGATGCCGAGCACGGCCGCGATCTGCGACAGCTTCTGCCGTGCAGCAGCGTGCACGAACAGATCCCGCACGATGGCGATCGGCAGGATTGCGCAGGCGCCGGCAGCAAAGCCCTGCAGCAGTCGGCAGGCGAGCAGCACGGTGAAGTTCGGGGCGAGGGCGCAGGCGCCGGCCGCGAGGGAAAAGATCAGCAGGCCGTCGAGCAGCGTGGCGCGGCGGCCGAAGCGGTCGGCGAGCGGGCCGCAGATCAGGGGCGAGATCGAGAAGCCGGCCATGAACAGGCTGAGCGTGAGCGCGCTGCGTCCGGCCGCATCGGGAAATGTCGCCTCAAGCGTCGGAAAGCCCGGCAGGCCCATGTCGATGGACAGCGGCGGCAGCGCGGTCAGGGTGCCCAGGAACGCGGTGAAGGCAAACGTCTCGCGCCCAAGCGCCACAATATATTCCTTGAAATGAGAGCAGCGCGGCCAACGAGCCGCGTGCGGATCGCGATCCGTCTATTCTGCCGGACTGATCTGTGCCGGCAAGACCCTGCGATTGATCAAAGTCGTCAGCGTCATCGAAAGACCGACCAGCGCGACGCAGGCGGCGAGCAGCGGCAGTTGTCCATAATGGACGCCGAGATTGATGGCGATGCCGCCGATCCACGCGCCGGTGGCGTTGCCGAGATTGAACGCGCCCTGGTTCAGCGTCGAAGCGAGGTTGGGCGCGTCGGTCGCGGCGTCCACCACCCAGATCTGCAGCGGCGAGACCAGCGCGAAAGCGATGCCTCCCCACAATACGAGCAGCGCGATGGTCGGGATCACCAGATGCGCGACGAGCGAGAGCAGGCCAAGCACGATGGCGAGGCAGATGAAGGCGCCGATCACGGTGGAGAGGAGATTTTTGTCGGCGAGGCGACCGCCGATCAGGTTGCCGATGGTGAGGCCGACGCCGATCGCGAGCAGCGCACCGGTGACGCCGTGGGGCGTGAGGCCCGTGACCTCCTCGAGCAAAGGCGTGATGTAGGTGAACAGGCTGAACATGCTGACCGATGCGGTGGTGGAGATCAGCATCGGCAGCAGCACCGGCCAGCGGCCGAGCGCGCGGAATTCCCGGCCAAGGCCGCCTTTGGTGCCGGGCATGCCCGAGGGGACATGACGCAGGATGGCGAGGAAGGCGACGACGCCGATCACGACCACGGCCCAGAAGGCTGATCGCCATCCGGCCGCCTGGCCGAGCGCGGTGCCGAACGGCACGCCGAGCACATTGGCGAGGGTGAGGCCGGCAAACATCAGGGACACCGCCTGCGCGCGTTGTTCGCGCGGCACGAGATTGCTGGCGACGACGGCGCCGATTCCGAAGAAGGCGCCGTGGGCGAAGGCCGTGACGATGCGTGCCGCCATCAGCAGATTGTAGTCGGGCGCGATGGCGCAGCCGACATTGCCGATGGTGAACAACGCCATCAACGACAGCAACGCAGCCTTGCGCGGCATGCCGGCAGTCGCCATCGCCACGATGGGCGCGCCGATCACGACGCCAAGCGCATAGCCGGAGACGAGATAGCCGGCCTGCGGGATCGTGACGGCGAGGCTGCGCGCGACATCCGGCAGCAAGCCCATGATCACGAATTCCGTGGTTCCGATTCCGAACGAGGCAGCGGCGAGGGCGAGGATGGGCGAAGAGAGGCGAATGGGAATTCTCCGAGGCGCAAATATTGCGATGCAGCATCGGAGGGGTGCCATGTTCGCCGCTTCAGCGCAAAGGCCGCGCGCAGGACACAGCAATGCGCGCAGCGGCGATCTCGATGTCGTGAAGTCGTGGATCGCTATAGGTGCAGCAGCGCTCTGACCCTCCCCTGCAGGGGGAGGGTCGATGAACGCGTAGCGTTCATCGGGGTGGGGTGGCCGACTTGCCCCATACACGACGGCGATGCTTCATCTGGACAGGCTCCGCGTCGCGTCCGCCATACAGCTCGATATAGATGCGTTCGAGTACGGATGGCAGCTCGTTGTCGATGTCGGAATTCCAGAAGCGGAGGACACGATAGCCTTCTGCTTCCAGCCACCGCTGGCGCCGCAGGTCGCGGCGAGCTTGATCGTCTTCGTTGTGATGACCGCCGTCGAGTTCGACGATAGGTGTGCGGCAGGACAAAGGAAATCGACGACGTAAGGACCGATCGGAGCCTGGCGTCGGAAATGCGTGCCCTCCAGCGGAAGCTCTTTCAGCGCACGCCACAGGATACGCTCATGCGGCGTCGTATTGCTGCGGAGTCTCTTTGCGGCTGCGCGACGGAGCGCTGATGTGACCATTGCGCGTTCCCTGGCTGCGTTCACCCCACCCCGCTCGCTGCGCGAGCGACCCTCCCCCTGCAGGGGAGGGTAAAGGAGATGTTCAGCCCCACGCTAATCGAAACGCCGATGGAGTTCTACTCGAACGCGACGTCGATGTGGCGGTCGCGTTTGCCGAGAATGCGGCAGTTGCGGGTGATGTGATCGACGGGGATGGTGAGCCTGAAATGCTCGGGGATGTCGCCGGTGCTGATCACGTTGAGGCTGGCCCCCACTGCCGATAACCCGCGCACCGTACAGTTGATGGTGGAGTGGCCGCCATGAAACGAGATATGCCCCGCCTTGAAGACGCGGCGCAGATGATCAGGGGCTGCATTCGGCGCGTGCCAGGCCATGCAGCGGTTGCGGCCAGTCTGCTTGGCCTCATACATCGCGACGTCGGCGCGGCGTATCAATTCGTCGGTGTCATGCGCCGTGCGATCGATGGCGGCGACACCGAGGCTGGCGGAGACAGCGATCGGGCCCTTGGCTCCGGGCACGACGACGCCGGCAATCGCTGCGCGGATTTTCTCCGCGACCTGCATGGCGTCGGCAAAGTCGGTATGCGGCAGCAGTACCGCGAATTCCTCGCCGCCGATGCGGCCGACACAATCGGCCTTGCGCAACATTTCCTGGACGGCGCGCACGCAGGCCGCCAATACGCGATCGCCGACGTGATGGCCGTTATTGTCGTTGATCGCCTTGAAATGATCGAGGTCGAACATGATCAGGCTGAGGTGATGACCATGGCGCGTCGCCAGCGTGATGGCGCGCGTCGTCTCGTCGCGCAGCGCGCGGCGGGAGAGGGCGCCGGTGAGGCTGTCCTGCATCAGCAGCGTGCGCAGCTCGAGTTCGCTCAGCACGATGTGGGCGAGATCCTGCAGGATCGCAGCCTGTTCCACGGTGAAATCGCGCGGCCGGGTGTCGAATGCGCAGAGCGTTCCGATATTGTGGCCGCCTGCCACGCGCAACTGCGCGCCCGCATAGAAGCGCACATGGGGTTCGCCGGCGACGGCGGGATGTTCGCGATAGCGCGCGTCGGCCAGCGTGTCGGGAATGACGAGCGGCGTGCTTTCACGGATCGTGTAGTCGCACAGCGCCATTCCGCGCGAGGTCTCGCACGAATGGAAACCCTGGCGTGACTTGAACCACTGGCGATGGCCGTCGAGCAGGCTGATCGTCGACATGGGGACGTCGAAGACGCTGCGTGTCAGGCGGGTGATGCGATCGAAGGCTTCTTCGGGTGGGGTATCGAGAATGTCATAACGGTCGAGCGCTGTGAGACGTTCGCTCTCCCGGATGTAACTGGCCTGCATTGCTCAATCCGTCGTGCGAAGTCCCATCCTGTCATCCCCAATCCCGCAGGCATCATGGACGAATGGTGGGCGCGCGCCAAGGGCAGAGCTTGCGCACGCGATGACTAATCGTCACACGGGAACATTACACCTATACAGGCGGCCAGCTGCGCATCGCCATGTCGGCAAGCTTGCGCAATTGCTCGCGCGGCGCGCCGCCTGCTGCCTGCACGGCCATGCCTTGCAGGATGGCGGATACATAGCGCGCGAGATCGCCGGCATCGGCATCTGCAGGCAGATCGCCTTCGGCGAGTGCGCGCGTGAAACGAACGCGCAGATCGTTCTCGCCTTTCGAACGGCGCGCCATCAGTTCCTGCTTGATGGTCTCGGCGGCATCGCCGCAGCACAGCGCGCCTTGCACGGCGAGGCAGCCAGGATTTTTCGGGTCGGTGACGGCCTCGACGGATTCATAAAGGATGTGCTCGACCACTTCGCGCGCGGTCGGCTTGTCCAGGCCGGTGCGGAAATAGCCGCCGGGGCCGTCGACATAGCGATCCAGCGCCTTGCGGAACAATTCTTCCTTATTGCCGAAAGCCGCATAGAGGCTGGGCTTGGTGATGCCCATGGCTTCGGTGAGGTCAGCCATCGAGGCGCCCTCATAGCCCTTCCGCCAGAACACATGCAGCGCGAGATCGAGAGCCGTATCGGTGTCGAATTCACGCGGACGTCCCATGGCCATGGCCAGGTCCTCCAAAGATTTCTACCGTTCAGTAGATAAGTCCCTTGACACTGGATGTCGATAGGCCATCTATACCGGGCGTTACGAATATGTGCGCCGCAGCAAGATTCCCGGAGATCGGGTCGCCGGCGCGGTGCTTCTGTCCTTAGCTATTGGAATGACAGGGCTTTCTCAAGTCCTTCGAGATAAAAATGGGGTTCACGATGGCCAATTCTCTTGCTCGGAACATCGCACTTGGCGCCGGAATCTTCCTTGTTTCCGTGACCTTGGGCGGCGGCGCCGCTCTCTTGGATCTTGCCGGATTCGCGGCTCAGGCAGAACAGGCGCCTGCAGCCCCTCCGGCGGTTCCGGCCTCGGTAGCACTGGTCGAGGCCAAGGCGACCACGCCGTCCGACGAATTCTCCGGCCGGCTCGAGGCGATCGAGCGGGTCGAAATCCGCTCCCGCGTCGCTGGCGCCGTCCAGGCGATCCATTTTCGCGAGGGCGCGCTGGTGAAGAAGGACGATCTTTTGGTGCAGATCGATCCCGCGCTCTACGCCGCAGAGGTCGATCGCGCCCAGGGGCAGGTCTCTGCCGCGCGAGCACGCTTGATCTTCACCAAGGCCGACTACGACCGTGGTCAGCAACTCACGACGTCGAGCATCACCCAGCGCGATCTCGACAACCGCTCCAATGCCTTCCATGAGGCCGAAGCGAATCTCGCAGCAACGGAAGCGGCGCTGAAGACCGCCCAGCTCAATCTCAGCTACACGGAAGTTCGCGCGCCGGTGTCCGACCGTGTCGGCAAGGTCGAAATCACGGTCGGCAATCTGATCGCCGCCGGTCCGAACTCCCCGCTTCTGACCACGCTGGTCTCCGTCAATCCGATCTATGCGAGCTTCAACGCCGACGAGCAGGTGGTGTCGCGCGCGCTCAAGACGCTCGCCGACGAGAAGACCCCGAACGAGATCGAGCGCATTCCCGTGCAGATGACCACGATTTCCGACACTGCGCCGATCAAGGGCAAGATGCAGTTCATCGACAATCAGGTCGATCCGCGTTCGGGCACTGTGCGCGTGCGTGCGGTGTTCGACAATCACGACGGTCGCCTGATGCCGGGCCAGTTCGCCCGTCTCTCCATGGGGCAGCCGAAGCCGGAACAGACGCTGCTGATCTCGGAGCGCGCCGTCGGCACCGACCAGAACAAGAAGTTCGTGATGGTGGTCGATGGCAAGGACAAGGCCGAGTATCGCGAAGTGCAGCTTGGCGCGTCGGTGGATGGCATGCGGATCATCCTTGGCGGCCTGAAGGCTGGCGAGCGTATCGTCGTCAACGGCCTGCAGCGTGTTCGTCCCGGCGTGACCATCAAGCCGGAAATGGTGGCCATGAATTCCGCATCGCTGCCGCAAACGAAGACGGCTTCGGCAAACTGACGGCTCTTTCTAACTTCTCCCCATATGTGGGGAGAGATGCCCGGCGACGTCGGGCGGGTGAAAGGGCCTCTCCGCGATTGCGAGTCTGCGGAGGGTCTCAGTCATTCGTCGCGAATTGCGTCCGCGCCACCTTCTCCCCGCAAGCATGCGGGGAGAAGGCAGGGCCGCGATCTCTTTTAATCACGAGACATCCATGAACTTCTCAAAGTTTTTCATCGACCGCCCGATTTTCGCCGGCGTGCTGTCCGCGGTGATTTTCCTGGCGGGTCTGCTGGCGATGCCGGCGCTGCCGATCTCGGAATATCCGGAAGTTGCGCCGCCGACCGTGGTGGTGACGGCGAATTATCCCGGCGCCAATCCCAAGGTGATCGCGGAAACGGTCTCGACTCCCATCGAAGAGCAGATCAACGGCGTCGAGAACATGCTCTATATGAGCAGCCAGGCGACGACCGACGGCCGTATGACGCTCAATGTCACCTTCCGCCTCGGCACCGATCCCGACAAGGCGCAGCAACTGGTGCAGAACCGCGTCTCGCAGGCCGAGCCGCGCCTGCCGGCGGAGGTCCGCGCGCTCGGTGTGACGACGATCAAGAGCGCGCCTGATCTGACGATGGTCGTGCATCTGCTGTCGCCGAACGACCGCTATGACATGACCTATCTGCGCAATTACGCGGTGCTCAACGTCAAGGATCGTCTCGCGCGCATCGAGGGCGTCGGCCAGGTTCAGTTGTTCGGTTCTGGCGATTACTCCATGCGCGTCTGGCTCGATCCGCAGAAGGTCGCCGAGCGCGGTCTGTCACCGGGCGATGTGGTGCGCGAGATCCGTGCGCAGAACGTGCAAGCGGCGGCGGGGCAGGTCGGCGGTTCGCCCAATGAGCCTGGCCTCGATCTGCAGCTCTCCATCAATGCGCAGGGCCGTTTGCAGACCGAAGAGGAATTCGGCGAGATCATCGTCAAGAATGGCGACAATGGCGAGGTCGTGCGCCTGCGCGACGTCGCACGCATCGAACTCGGCGCTGCCGATTATGCGCTGCGCTCGCTGCTGAACAACAAGTCTGCCGTCGCGATCCCGATCTTCCAGTCGCCGGGCTCCAATGCCATCCAGATCTCCGACAATGTCCGCAAGACGATGAAGGAGCTGAAGGAGAACATGCCGGACGGTGTCGCCTACGACATCGTCTATGACCCCACGCAATTCGTTCGTGCGTCCATCGAGGCGGTCATCCACACGCTGCTCGAAGCCATCGCGCTGGTGGTGCTGGTCGTCATCCTGTTCCTGCAGACCTGGCGCGCGTCGATCATTCCGCTGATCGCGGTGCCGGTGTCGGTGGTCGGCACCTTCGCCATCATGCATGTGTTCGGCTTCTCGGTGAATGCGCTGACGCTGTTCGGTCTCGTGCTGGCCATCGGCATCGTGGTGGACGACGCCATCGTCGTGGTCGAAAATGTCGAACGCAATATCGAGCGCGGGCTTGATCCGAAGAGCGCGGCCTATCAGGCCATGCGCGAAGTGACGGGCCCGATCATCGCCATTGCGCTGGTGCTGGTGGCGGTGTTCGTACCGCTGGCTTTCATCACCGGCCTCACCGGCCAGTTCTACAAGCAGTTCGCGCTGACGGTGGCGATCTCCACCGTGATTTCGGCCTTCAATTCGCTGACGCTGTCACCGGCACTCGCGGCGCTGCTGCTCAAGGGCCACGATGCGCCGAAGGATGTGTTGACGCGTTTCATGGACCGTACGCTCGGCTGGTTTTTCGTCCGCTTCAACCGCTTCTTTACGCGTTCGTCCGAAGCCTATGGCGGCGGCGTCAAGCGTGTGATCTCGCGCCGTGCCATTGTCATGGGTGTCTATCTCGCGCTGGTCGGTGTCACCGGCTATCTGTTCCATGCGGTGCCCGGCGGTTTCGTGCCGGGGCAGGACAAGCAGTATCTGGTCGGTTTTGCGCAGTTGCCTGACGGCGCCACGCTGGATCGCACCGAAGAGGTGATCCGCAGGATGGGCGATATTGCGCTCAAGGAGCCGGGCGTCGAGAACGCGATCCAGTTTCCGGGCCTGTCGATCAACGGTTTCACCAACTCGTCGAATTCCGGCATCGTCTTCATCGGCCTGAAGTCGTTCGAGGAGCGCAAGGACAAGTCGCTGTCCGGCAATGCCATCGCGCTGTCGCTGAACAAGAAATATGCCGGCTTGCAGGATGCCTTCATCGCCATGTTCCCGCCGCCGCCGGTTGCCGGCCTCGGCACCATCGGTGGCTTCAAGCTGCAGATCGAGGATCGTGCCGGCCTCGGCTATGAGGCGCTGAACGACGCCACCAAGGCGTTCATCGGCAAGGCGATGCAGCAGAAGGAACTGGCCGGGCTGTTCTCGAGCTATCAGATCAACGTGCCGCAGCTCTACGCGGATGTCGATCGCACCAAGGCGCGCCAGCTCAATGTGCCGGTGACCTCGATCTTCGACACCATGCAGATCTATCTTGGCTCGCTCTATGTGAACGACTTCAACAAGTTCGGCCGCACCTATTCGGTGCGTGTGCAGGCTGACGCGAAGTATCGTGCGCGGGCCGACGACATCGGCCAGCTCAAGGTCCGTTCGGACAGCAATGAGATGATCCCGCTGTCGACGCTGCTGCGGGTCAAGGAGAGCGCCGGTCCGGAACGCGCCATGCGTTACAATGGCTTCCTGTCTGCTGACGTGAACGGTGGTGCTGCGCCGGGCTATTCCACGGGGCAGGCACAGGATGCCGTCGCGCGTGTGGCAAAGGAAACGCTGCCAAAGGGGATCAGCTTCGAATGGACCGAACTGACCTATCAGGAAATCATCGCCGGCAATTCGTCGCTGATCGTATTCCCGGTGGCGATTCTGCTGGTGTTCCTGGTGCTCGCAGCGCAGTACGAAAGCCTGACATTGCCGCTGTCGATCATCATGATCGTGCCCATGGGCCTGCTGGCTGCCATGTTCGGCGTCTGGATCACCAAGGGAGATAACAACGTCTTCACCCAGATTGGTTTGATCGTGCTTGTCGGTCTGTCCGCGAAGAACGCCATCCTGATCGTGGAGTTCGCGCGCGAGCTCGAATTCGCCGGGCGAAAGCCCATCGAGGCGGCGATCGAGGCGAGCCGGCTGCGTCTGCGTCCGATCCTCATGACCTCGATGGCCTTCATCATGGGCGTGGTGCCGCTGGTGACCTCCACCGGTGCCGGCTCGGAAATGCGACAGGCGATGGGTGTTGCGGTGTTCGCGGGCATGATCGGCGTCACGGCCTTCGGCATCTTCTTCACGCCGATGTTCTATGTGCTGCTGCGTGCCCTGGCGGGCAACCGCCCGCTCACTCAGCATGGCGAAGGCACGGTGGATCAGAACGCGCCGCTGGCGCCGGGAGCACATGACGACGGCGAGCCGCGCCCGCACGCCACGTTGACAACGCACACATGAGCCCCAGACTGTCTCTCACGTAAATATCACGCGCACAAAAATTCCGGATGCCGCAATTTCTGCGGCATCACGGCGCGCGGATCCACGGGAGAGAAACATGACGACCAGCATTTCCATGTCTCGTCGCCGCGCGCTGGCCTTGCTCGGTGCATCGATTGCCGCACCGCATGTCGCCAAAGCGCAGGCGGCATGGCCGAACCGCAGCGTTCGCTACACTGTCGGCTTCGCGGCCGGCGGCGCCACCGATACGCTTTCGCGCATCTACTGCCAAAAGATGTCCGAGCTGACCGGCCAGCAATTCGTCGTCGAGAACCGCGGCGGGGCAGGCGGCGTGCTCGGTGCCGATGCCGTCGCGAAGTCGCAGCCCGATGGCTATGGCCTTGGGATGGGCTCGATCGCGACCAATGCGATTGCCGTCGGCACCTACGCCAAGCTGCCGTTTCATGCGGGCAGGGACTTCACCTTCATCAGTGGCCTCTGGACATTGCCGAATGTGCTGGTGGTGAAGAAGGAACTGCCGGTGAAAGACCTCAAGGAGTTCATCGCGCTGGCGAAAGCCAATCCCGGCAAATACAGCTACGCATCGCCGGGCATCGGTACGACGCTGCATTTGTCCGGCGAGATGATGAAGAGTGCAGCCGGCATCGATCTGCAGCACATCACCTATAAAGGCGGCAACCCGGCGATGGTCGATCTGCTTGCTGGTCGCGTCGATTCGCTGTTCGACAATCTTCCGGGCTCGCTGCAGCAGATCAAGGACGGCGCGGTCCGCGCGCTTGCCGTGACGACGACCAATCGTAGTCCGGCGATCCCCGACATTCCGGCGATGGGTGAGGTCCTCTCCGGATATGAGCTGACGTCCTGGGTGGCCGTGTGTGGACCTGCTGGTATGCCGACGGATATCGTCGCAAGGATCAACGAATTGTCGGTGCAGGCATTGAAAGATCCGGCGCTGGCAGCGAAATACGCCGAACTCGGCGCGCAGCCATTCCCGACCTCAACTGCAGATATTACCGCCTACCGCGACAAGGAAGAAATGCGGCTGCTCCCTGTGATCAAAGCCGCCGGAATTGTTCCAAGCTGACAAGGTGCGCTTTTCTTCATTGCGCAACTTCGGCTAGATTGCTGTTGGCGCAGTGGGGAATGGTCAGTGCGGACCGGATTTTACAAATGCGAGTATTACGTCGGCGAGGCGCCCGGGCGCAGCGTGATGTATGTTCGCGGCGGCACCATGCTCGGCGGCAATTCCGGTTTTGCGCATATCGGTACCTATCGCTTCGAAGGCGACAAGGTGTTCGCGGAGATCGAGAGCCGCCGTCATTGCTTCGATCCCGGCTATCAGTCGCTGCTCGGCCATGACGTCGCGACCATCAAGGTCATCGGCCGCGCCTGCGGTGATACCTATCGCTTCGAGGGCGGATCGCCGCAGATGCCCGGTGCTGCGTTTCGCTCGCTGATGACCAGTCTCGACGAAAGCGAATTGCCGCCGGCGGGCGAGGTCGGCGAAGGCGGTATCGCCAATGGTCTCTATTCGATCCACCTCCGCACCCTCGATGGTATCGATGGCGGCCTTACCGGCGTGATGCTGTTGCAGGATGGCTGGATCCTCGGCGGCGACGCATCCTTCTATTATCTCGGCTCCTATTCGTCTGCCGACGGCCGGTGGAAAGGCGAGATTCTCAATCAGGAGCATACGCCGTCGCTCGGTGAGGTTCCCGTATTCGGCGGTTATGAGATCGGCATCGGCTTCTCCGGCACCTGCGATGCCGAAGGCGCCGAGCTCGAAGCCACTGCGCTCGCCGGCAAACGCAGCCTGCGTCTGCAGGCGAGCCTGAAACTGATCCGCAAGGCGGAACTGCTGGCGCCCGAGATCGCCTGAGGCGGGCAACCATTTGTTTCAAATTGGCTGGATAGGGTGCCCCGACTGAGTCGCCATCGCGATTCTCCCGGAGTTGCCCGTGAACGAGAGCCTGATTGCCGTCTGCCAGCTGTTTCTGGTCCCGCTGACCATCCTGTTCGCCGCGGTCGGCGTTGCCAATGCGCGCTTCGTGAAGCTGCTGGTGTGCCTGCTCGGTGTCGGCATCGCCGGGCTCTGGCTGTATCGCATCTATCTCTGGACGGGCCTGTCGTTGATCGATCGTCGCACCGGCTACGGTCTCGCCGGATCGTTCGCGCTGTGCTGGGTGCTGACGCTGCTCCACCAGATCAAGATCAGCTTTGGCGGCGGCGGGCGTTAATTAGCCTGCATCAGGCAATCCCGAGCGAGAAAGCCAGCGTACCGATGGCCGCATGCGACAGGATCACCGGCCAGATGTTGCGCATCCGCAGATAGGCAAATCCCCACACGATGCCGACGAGAAAAGTATTGATCAGCAGGACGCTGTCGCCATAGGCGATGTGGATCAGCGAGAATACCGCCGACGAATAGATCACATACGTCCACGGGCTGACCTGTAGCCGGTCGGTCATGAGCTTCGGGATCGATCGGCACAGCACCTCCTGACAAGGGCTGGACACCAGCACATAGAACGGAGCGAAACCGAGCCAGGCCGGCGGTGTATGACCGAAGGTGAAAAATCGTGTTTGCGCCACCATGATCGCCGCGACGCCCGCAGTGATCGCTGCGCAAAACACCCAATGGCTTCGATCGGATGGGCGGCTCAGTCCCAATTCGGCAAAGGAAACACCCGCCATCAGGCAGAGCGAGATGCAAAGTGCGGACACCAGCAGCAAGGCATGGATCCGGTATTCGAACGGCAACAGGCCCCAGTGAATGGCAAGGCCGGGCGTCAGCAGCAGCGCCGCGAACCCGGTCAGCGGCGCAATCAACCGCCACTGAAGCTGTTGCTGTCGCAAAAATGTCATCCAGCTCTATAGCTGAATCCCTGTGGTCATTTCAGGGCGACGCACAAAACGGTGCGGCGAAAGAGGCATGCTTGCCTTCATGCGCCGGCACTTGCTTACGCATCCGTCCATGACGTGAAAAGCGCCGCCTGACCGCGGCGCCGACCTTGCTCGTCGGCCAGCTCCCACACGACGCCGCCCTCGATCCAGAAGCGGCGGCCGGATTTGGCGACCCGCATGCCGCGATAATCGTCGATGAAGCCGTTGCGGGCGACAGCGTCGAGCAGACGTTGCCGTTCCTCGCGATTGGGCGCTTCCGCAGACAGGCGTGAGGGAATGGTGATGAATTCGTCCCAGCCATATTCGAAGCAGCGTTGCGCCGTGCGATTGGCGTAGACGAACACCGGATCGGCGGCGGTGCTGTGCGCGAGCAGGGCAAATGGTGCGTCGCTGTAGAGCCATGCTGCATCCTGTCCGCCATCGACCAATGGCTTGCCGACCGTGCGCCGGTAACTATCGGTGAGGAGTTTGAAGAACGCCGGAGCAAGTGCGGCGGCAGGCGGGGGTGTCGCGTCGATCACGGTCATCTCGCATCATTCAGTGACGTCGAGATAGCCTGTGCCGCGGCCTGAGACATCGGCCAAATCGGTGGTGCTGCGTTACTCCGGACGCATGGTTGCCATCGTCAGCAAGCGCTTGCGCAATGCGTCGCGTTCGATGCGCAGATCGGTCGGCACCTGCTGCAGATCGGCCAGCCAGACGCCGTCGGCGGCGTAGCGCACGATCTCCAGCGCGGGCGCAGCGTCCGTTGCGTGGTGGCGCTCGAGGCGGGCGCGCAGCCAGTCCGCCCAGTGCGTGCGCGCGACGGGATCGGTGAGCAGCGCAATGCAGGTCGATTCCAGTGCGGGCGCATATTCGGCCATTGAGAGATTGGCAATCACGTAAGCGCGCGTGAAGCAGCCATAGCTGTCGTCATCCTGCGCCAGCGTCGCCTCGATGACGGCGTCGAACCTGTCGAGCTGATCCTTGAGGACGGCTTCGATCAGCGCCTGCTTGTTGGGGAAGTGATGAAACAGTCCGCCTTTGGTGACGCCGGCCGCGTCCGCCACAGCCTGCACGGTCACCGCCTGCAGGCCGCATTCGGTCGCCAGGCGCGCCGCGTGGTCGATCAGCGCTCGGCGGACCAGTTCGGGTTGTTTTTTGCGTTCGTAGCCTTCGCTCATCGGATCATCTGGCCGGGCAGGGGTTGTCGTTGCAAGCGCTATTGGCAACTGCGTTCCGCATGCTGCAATGCAAACATAAGGGTTGAAACGCAAACCAACCAGATGGTATGTTTCGAATCCTCGCTCGAATCCGGCGAGTTTTCAGGCCGAGAGAGCGCTGTCTGCGGTTTCGGCTTCCCGATCGATGGTGATTTAAGTGTTTGGCAAGACGAAGAATATTGCTCCGTTCGCGGCGCTCTCGGTGGCGGCTGTCCTGCTTGCGGGCTGCGGCGAAGGCAAACAGGCTGCGAATGGCCAGGGAGCGCCGGCGACGAGCGTCAGTGTGGTGACCGTCAGCCCGCAGACGCTGCGGATCGTCAACGATCTGCCCGGCCGCATCGCGCCGACGCGGATCGCCGAGGTGCGTCCGCGGGTCGCCGGCATCGTGGTCGAGCGGGTGTTCAAGCAGGGGACCATCGTCCGTGAGGGCGATGTGCTCTATCGCATCGATCCCGCGCCGTTCCGTGTGCGGGTGAACAGTGCCAAGGCGGCCCTGCAGCGGGCGGAGGCCACGCGCGTGCTCGCCAAACAGCAGGCCGAGCGCCAGACGCAGCTCAAGGAGCGCGACGTCACCACCGGTCAGCTCTATGACCGTGCGGTCGCCGAACTGGCCCAGGCCGAAGCCGACGAGGCGTCGGCGCGGGCGGGGCTCGAAGCTGCTCAGCTCGATCTGCAATATACCGAGGTCCGGGCACCGATCACCGGCCGTATCGGCCGCGCGCTGATCACCGAGGGGGCGCTGGTCAGCGTCGGCGGCAGCGAGAGCCTCGCCACGATCCAGCAGCTCGAACCGGTTTATGCCGACTTCACCCAGTCGGCCAACGAACTGCTCGCGCTGAAGCGTGCCGCGCAGGCGAATGCGAAGGAGCAGGGCGGCGATGCCGCCGAGGTGCGCCTGCGCTTTGACGATGGTTCGGACTATGCCCATCACGGTCGCCTGCTGTTCTCGGAAGCCGCAGTCGATACGAGCACCGGCCAGATTACGCTGCGCGGCGAGTTTCCCAATCCGGACGGCGATCTTCTCCCCGGCATGTATGTCCGTGTGCAGATCGTGCAGGGCGAGCAGCAGAATGCGCTGTCGGTACCGGAGCGCGCTCTGCAGCGGGATCCTGGTGGGCAGGCCCAACTCTATGTCGTCACGGCCGATCGCAAGGCCGAGCTTCGTAACGTGACGCCGTCGCGCCTCGTCAACGGACGCTGGATCATCAAGAGCGGGCTCAACGCCGGCGACAGCGTCGTTGTCGAGGGCTTCCAGACGCTGGCGCCGGGGGCGACTGTCGATCCGAAGCCCTGGCGCAGCCAGTCGGCGGCGAATGCCACCGCTGACGCACAGCCAAGCAAGTAGGACGCGCCGTTCATGTCGAATTTCTTCATCGCGCGGCCGATCTTTGCCTGGGTGGTCGCGATCTTCATCATGATTGCCGGCGCGCTGGCGATTCCGAATTTGCCGGAGGCGCAATATCCGAGCATCGCGCCGCCGCGCATCGCCATCACGACCAATTATCCCGGCGCATCGGCCGAGGAGATCTATCAGGGCGTGACGCGGCTGATTGAGGATCAGCTCAACGGCATTCCCGGTCTGATGTATTTCGAGTCGACGGCGGATGCGACCGGCGCGATCCAGATCGACGTCACCTTCCAGCCGGGTACGACCATCGCGCAGGCGACGGTGGATGTGCAGAACCGCATTCGCCGCGTGGAGTCGCGGCTGCCGCGCGCCGTGACCCAGCAGGGCATCATCGTCGAAGAAGGTTCGATCGCATTCCTGCTGTTCATCTCCATGCAGACCACTGACGGCAGCATGGATAGTATCGCGCTTGGCGACTACATCACGCGCAACGTGCTCAGCGAAATACGGCGCGTTCCCGGTGTCGGCAAGGCGCAGCTGTTCGGCACGCAGCGCTCGATGCGCGTCTGGATCGATCCCGACAAGATGCTCGGCCTCGGCCTGACATCGTCCGACATCACCGCCGCGATCTCCGCGCAGAATGCGCAGGTCTCGGCGGGCCGTATCGGCGCGACGCCCAATCCGGTGTCGCAGGAAGTCTCGGCACCGGTGTTGGTGAAAGGACAATTGGGCACGCCCGACGAGTTCGGTTCCATCGTCCTGCGCGCCAATCGTGACGGCTCCTCGGTGCGGCTGCGCGATGTCGCGCGGGTCGAGGTCGGCGGCGAGGACTACAATTTCGCGAGCCGCCTGAACGGCAAGCCGGCGGCGGCCATCGGCGTGCAGATGTCGGCGACGGGCAATGCGCTGGCGACGTCGGAGGCGGTCAACGCCAAGATGAAGGAGCTCTCGAAGTTCTTCCCGAAAGGGCTGACTTACGAAATCCCCTATGACACGACCCCCTTCGTCAAGGCGTCCATCGAGAAGGTGCTGCACACGCTGGCTGAAGCCATCGGTCTCGTCTTCATCGTGATGTTCCTGTTCCTGCAGAATTTCCGCTACACGCTGATCCCGACCATCGTGGTGCCGATCGCATTGCTCGGCACCTGTGCGGTGATGTTCGCGACCGGTTTCTCCATCAATGTGCTGACCATGTTCGCCATGGTGCTGGCCATCGGCATTCTCGTCGATGACGCCATCGTGGTGGTGGAGAATGTCGAACGGCTGATGGCGCAGGAAGGGCTGTCGCCGCGCGCCGCGACCATCAAGGCGATGAAGCAGATCAGCGGCGCCATTGTCGGCATCACGCTGGTGCTGACGGCGGTGTTCGTGCCGATGGCATTCTTTCCCGGAGCGGTCGGCATCATCTATCGGCAGTTCAGCCTCACCATGGTGGTATCGATCCTGTTCTCGGGCTTCCTCGCACTGACGCTCACGCCTGCGCTGTGCGCGACGTTCCTGAAGCCGATTCCGGAAGGCCATCACGAGAAGGGCGGCTTCTTCGGTTGGTTCAACCGCAGCTTCGATCGTCTTGCTGGCCGCTATCGCTCCAGCGTCGGCTGGGCGACCAGTCGTACGGGCCGGATCATGGTCGTCTATCTCGCGTTGCTGGTCGGCCTCGGCTGGGCCTATGTGCGGCTGCCGTCGGGCTTCCTGCCGACGGAAGACCAGGGCTATGTCATCACCGACATCCAGGCGCCGCCGGAAGCGAGCCAGTCGCGCACGCTGGAATCCGTGAAGCAGGTCGAGAGCGTCTTCATGAAGGAGGAGGGGGTCGCCAGCATGTTCACCGTGCTCGGCTTCAGCTTCTCCGGCAACGGCCTCAGCTCGGGCATCGCATTCCCGACGCTGAAGGACTGGAGCGAACGCAAGGCCAAGGATGCCGCACCGGAGATCGTGAACCGCGCCAATGCTGAATTCGCCAAGATCGGCGATGCGATGGCCTTTGCGCTCTCGCCACCGCCCATCGAAGGTCTCGGCAATTCGACCGGCTTCACCTTCCGCCTGCAGGATCGCAGCAATCGTGGCTCGGCGGCATTGTCAGCTGCTGCGGCCCAGTTGATGGCGGCGGGTGCCAAGAGCCCGGTGCTGGTCGGCCTGCGCATCGAGGGGCTGTCGAATTCGGCACAGCTCAATCTGGTCATCGATCGCGAGAAGGCGAATACGTTCGGCGTGTCCTTCGCGGACATCAATGCCACCGTGTCTGCGAGTCTCGGCTCGTCCTATGTCAACGATTTCCCCAATGCCGGGCGCATGCAGCGCGTCACCATTCAGGCCGAGGATGATCGTCGCATGCAGGCCGACGATCTCCTGAAGCTCAATGTCCGCAATGCCAGTGGCGGCATGGTGCCGTTGTCGGCCTTTGCCCGGACCGAGTGGGCCAAGGGACCGGTGCAGGTGGTCGGCTTCAATGGCTATCCGTCGATCCGCATCTCCGGCGACGCCGCGCCAGGCTATTCGTCGGGCGACGCCATCAAGGAGATGGAGCGGCTGGTCGCGCAATTGCCCGATGGCTTCGGTTATCAGTGGGCCGGGCAGTCGCAGCAGGAGATCGAGTCCGGCAATCAGGCGCCGTTCCTGCTCGGGCTGAGCGTGCTGTTCGTCTTCCTGCTGCTAGCGGCGCTCTATGAGAGCTGGTCGATTCCGCTTTCGGTGATGCTGGTGGTGCCGCTCGGTATCGTCGGTTCGCTGCTGGCGGTGATGCTGCGCGACATGCCGAACGACATCTATTTCAAGGTCGGCCTGATCGCCATCATCGGCCTGTCGGCGAAGAACGCGATCCTGATCGTCGAGTTCGCGAAAGAGCTGCATGCCGAAGGCAAGCCGCTGCGCGAAGCGGCCATCGAGGCGGCATTCATCCGCTTTCGCCCGATCCTGATGACGTCGCTCGCCTTCATCCTCGGCGTGACGCCGCTGGCGATCGCTACAGGCGCCAGCGCCGGCAGTCAGAACGCCATCGGCACCGGCGTGCTCGGCGGCATGATTTCGGCCACCGTGCTCGCGGTGCTGTTTGTGCCGGTGTTTTACGTGTTCGTCCTCAACCGGATGCCGGCGAAACGCCAACGTCACGATGCCGCGCCGGCGCTATCCGAGGACGCTGCGTCGCGGACGAACTGACGGGAGATAGCTATGCCTCGAACCATGATTGATGAATTCGATCGAGAGCTCGATCCCGATCGCCTGACCTATGGGGACCGGGTGCGCATGTCGCGGCTCGGTCTTGAGCGGCATCCGAGCTACGGCGCCCGTGAGGGAGTTATCGTCGGGATGGGCTCGCCGAACAGCATGCGGGTGAAGTTCGATGACCGTGTTACGGTTCAGGCGATCCACCGCGATTATCTGGAGCGTGCGGCGAATGCGACACCGAAGAAGCGCCAGGCGAGGCTGACATCATGACCTATCTCTATCTTGCGGTGGCGATCCTGTCGGAGGTCGTCGCTACCAGTTTTCTCAAAGTGTCCGACGGATTCACCCGGCCGGTGCCATCGGCGATCACGGTCGCTGGCTATGCCATCTCGTTCTATTTCCTGTCGCTTGCGCTGCGCGACATTCCAACCGGCATCGCCTATGCGATCTGGTCGGGCGTCGGCATCGTTCTGATCACCACCATCGCCTGGGTGTTTCAGGGCCAGAAGCTCGATGCGGCGGCGCTGGGGGGCCTCGGCCTTATCGTTGCCGGCGTGGTCGTTATCAATGTGTTTTCGAAGGCCACCGCGCACTGATCGGCACGCCTCATATTCCGATGGCTGATCGGCTGATTTAGCCCTCGCATCGTTTTCGCTCTTGCTCTAGCTTCTCGCAAAAATGCCGGCCCGCGTCGTCAGACGCGATGGATCGGCAGACAATGGGAGAGAACGTGAGCACCAAGACAGCCCGATGCATCGCCATCGCCGCGGCCGTTGCCGCATCGCTGATATCGGTCGCGCCGGGGCAGGCGCAGTCATACCCGGATCGCAACATCACCATGGTCGTGCCATTTCCGCCCGGCGGAACGACCGATATCGTTGCACGCATTCTCACCGAACAGCTCAGCGCCGATCTCGGCAAGCAGGTGATCATCGAGAACCGCGGCGGCGCCTCGACCTCGATCGGCGCGCAATATGTCGCCGGTGCCGACAAGGACGGCTACACGCTGCTGTTCGCCAGCGCGACCACATTCACGACCAATCCGCATTTGCTGGCCTCGATCAAATACAAGCTCGAGGATTTTGCGCCGGTCGCCATGGTGGTGAAGGTGCCGTTCGCTTTCGTGGTCAAGAAGGACTTTCCGGCCGCCGACGTCGCCGCGTTTCGCGCTTACGCCCTGGCCAATCCCAGCAAGGTCAACAATGCCACTAATGGGCCGGGCAGCACGGTGCATCTGATGGGCGAGGTGGTGGCGCGCGGACTCGGCGTGAAGCTGCAGCACGTGCACTATCGTGGTGCTGCGCCGGCCATGAACGACATGCTGGCCGGCATCGTCGACAGCAATGTGGAAGCACTGACCAACACGGTGCCCAATCACAAGGCGGGCATGTATCGCGCCATCGCGGTTCTGTCGGAGGAGCGCCTGCCGCAATTGCCGGAAGTGCCGACATTCAAGGAACTCGGTTTCCCGAGCATCGTCGGCGCCACCTGGTTCGCGGTGTTCGCGCCGGCCGGCACACCGCAGCCGGTGGTCGACAAGCTCAGCGCTGCCATCAACAAGGTGATCAGGACGCCGGAATTCGCGAGGAAGATGGAGCCGATCGGCAATCAGCCCTGGCCGATGACGCCCGCCGAACTCGACACGCATGTGAAGAGCGAGCGCGACCGGCTGGGCAAGCTCATCCGCGAAGCGAACATCACGGTCGACTGACCGTCGAAACGAGATCAAGGGAGAGAACCGATGAATGCAGCCGTAAGTGCCCCCGCCGTGAAGGTCGTCCGCTCCGTGCAGGAGCAAGTGAGTCCGGAGGAGTGGCAGTCGCGCGTCAATCTTGCTGCCTGCTATCGTCTCACGGCGATGTACGGCATGACCGAGATGATCGCCAACCACATCTCCTGCCGTGTGCCGGGCACGGAAGATCAGTTCCTAATCAATCCCTATGGCATGCTCTATGAGGAGATCGATGCATCGAGCCTCGTCAAGATCGACCTCGACGGCAACACGCTGTTCAATGCCTCCGACTACAGCGTGAATGCCGCCGGTTTCGTGATCCACAGCGCCATCCATATGGCGCGGCACGATGTCGACTGCGTCGCGCATACGCATACGGTGGCAGGCATGGCCGTCTCGGCGATGGAATGCGGCCTGCTGCCGGTGGCGCAGACCTGCATGCGCTTCCTCCATGTGGCCTATCATGACTTCGAGGGTATTGCGGACAATCCCGAGGAGCGCGAACGCCTGATCGCGCATCTCGGCGATCACGAGGCCATGGTGCTGCGCAATCACGGTCTGCTGGTGGTCGGCAAGACCATTGCGTCGGCCTTCAACGTGCTGTTCCGGATGGAGCGCGCCTGCGAGGTGCAGGTGGCTGCGTTGTCGTGCAACACCAAGCTGGTGACGCCGCCGCAGCACGTGTTGCAGGACACCTATGACCGCATGAAGCCACGCGACAATGTTCCCGGCCTCAGCGGCGAACTCGCTTGGCCGGCGCTGCTGCGCAAGCTGGACCGGGCCGATCCGTCCTATCGCAACTGAGTTTGCGCTGCAGGCGTGGCATTCAGATGCCGCGCCTGCAGGTCAGCCTACGGCTTGAAGAACGAGACCGGCGTCATCAGCTGGTTTTCCTGGCTGATGAGATAGGCGGCCTCGGCGCTGATCTTCAGGTAGCCGGCCCATTCCGGGTCCTTCTGCAGCGCCTGACGCTTGGCCTCGCGATCGGCGGCGCTGTCATAGACCCAGATGTGCATGTAGCTGTTGACGTTGCCGGTCTCGATTTGCGCATAGGCGAGCGGCTTGCCGAGATGGCGGCTCTGGATCTCGTAGCCGTGCTCGGCATATAGCGCGAGGTGTTTCTTGATCGTGCCGGGGCGGCAGGTATAGGTGCGAACGTCAAGCAGCATGGGGTGTCCTCGTGCGGTGGCGGATCGACAGGGTCATTCGGCCGTGGCGCCGGATTGTTTGACGAGCACGGCCCAGCGGGCCACCTCGTCGTTCACGTATTTATGGAATGCCGCCTGATTGTCGCCGACAGGATCGGCGCCGAGCCCTTTGAGCTTCTCCTGGACGGCGGGATCAGCCACGCTCTGGACGATGGTCTGCGACAGCTTCTCGACGATAGCAGGCGGCGTGCCGGCCGGTGCGAACAGGCCGAACCACGAGCGGAGGTTCATGCCGGGATATGGCGTTTCGGAGAAAGCGGGTACGTCGGGCAACGCCGCATGACGCGTGCTGCCGGTCACCGCGAGCGCCTTGAGCTTGCCGCCCTGTACCAGCGAGAGAACTTCGGGCAGGTTGGCGAACATGATCTGCACCTGGCCGCCGATCATGTCATTGAGCGCCTGCGCGCCGCCCTTGTAGGCGACATGCGTGATCTTCGCACCCGCGAGTGTGCTGAACTGTTCGCCGGAGAGATGGGACGCTGTGCCCACGCCGCCCGAAGCATAGTTGATGCGCTCCGCATTCGCCTTGGCGTAAGCGGCGAGTTCGCTCACCGAATTGACCGGCACCGACGGGTGCACCACCAGAAGCAAAGGTACCGACGCCAGATTCGACAAGGCCGCGAAATCGCGGGTGAGGCTGTAGCTCAGATTCTTGTAGAGCGACGCGTTGATCGCGTGGCTCGATGTGGCCATCAGCAGCGTGTAGCCGTCGGGCTCCGAGCGCGCCGCCGAGGCGCCGCCGATATTGCCGTTGGCGCCGGCCTTGTTTTCCACCACGATCGACTGGCCGAGCCGGACCGACATGGCTTGCGCCACGGTGCGCGCGATCACGTCGGTGGCGCCACCGGCGGCGAATGGCACGATGACGCGCATGGGGCGATCCGGATAGTCGGCCATCGCGCTGACGGAGGTGAGGGCCAGTGTTGCGGCCACGACGAGGCTCCGCAACGGAGTGATTGCCTTGTACATTCGTTTCCTCGGCCTTTTGTTTTTATGTTCTGTCGACATGCGCTTGCGAACGCGCAAATGGCGACGGCAACGCCTTGATCAGGCGTCCATGCGGAATACTCTATGCAGCCGCACGGCGGCGGCGCTAGGACGGATCGGACGTTGTGTTGGACTTTTTCGCGTGTCAGTCCAGCGGACGGCAATGCTTCTTCCGGAAGTCGCCCGGCGTGAGGCCGGTCTGCTTCTTGAAGAAGCGTGCGAAGTAGGCGGGGTCCTCGATATTGAGGCGGAATGCGATCTCGGCGATTCCCGTTTCGGTGTTGCTGAGCCAGCGCTTGGCTTCTAGCACCACGCGCTCCTGCACCAGCTGGCCGGCGGTGCGCGCCAGCGTTCGCTTCACCGCATCATTGAGCTGACGCTCGCTCACGCAGAGCGCCTCGGCATATTGGCCGATGGTTCCGAAGCGCAGATAGTGCGTTTCCACCAGCATCGCGAAACGGCGCGCGAGCACCTGGTGTGGACCGATGTCGCCGGCGGGCTCGCTATCGGGGCACAGACGGCCCAGGCGCGTCAGCAGGATCAGCAGGCAGGACCGCACCACATCGGGGAAACCCGGCTGGCGATCGCGTGACTCGCTTTCCATCTCGCGGAGCAGCGGCAGCATACCGTCATGCTGGTCCTGTGTGAGATAGAGCGCGCTGTTGCCGCGCGCAGGTTGAAAGAACGGAAGTTTCGCGACATCGTCGGCGCGCGGAAACATCCGCGCGAAGAAGTCGGTGCTGAAGTTCAGCACGTAGCCGTGCGGCTTGACCGATGACGTCCAGGCATGGACCTGGCCCGGCGAAAGAAAGAACACCGAGTGGTCGCGCACGTCGAAATGCGCGAAGTCGAGCGTGTGCGTGCCGCTCGCCCGGGTCATCCAGAGCAGATGGTAATAGTTGTGCCGGTGCAGGAAACCGCGCGGGATGTCGTCGCGATCTTCCAGTCGCACCAGATCGAAATAGAACGAGCCTTCGCCCGCGAAATCCGACGTTTCAAAGGTTGGAAACTCGTCGGAGCGGGCGGAGGTGAGAGCTTCGGGCAAGTGAAGATGTCCTTGCGGTTTGGGGTCCCGGTGACCGCCGCCATCCTATCGCAAAGAGCCGGAGAGTACGGGGACGTGATGGAACGGACCCAGATGGCAGGTGGTCGCAACCGAGTTTGCGCTGGATCAATTCCGCGGGGAAGGGCGGTTGCCGCCGCAGCCCCCGTAGCCTACATCAGGCGCATGACTGAGACGTCCGCCATCGGTTTCACCAGCTTCCAGCCGTCCCTGAACGAGGAGAATATCGCGCTTCTCGTGCGCACCTTCTACAGTCGCGCCCGCGAAGACGAGGTGCTTGGCCCGATCTTCAGTGTGGCCGTGGCCGACTGGGATCACCACCTCTCGCAGATCAGCGATTTCTGGTCGTCGATGATGCTCAAGACCGGCCGCTATAACGGCCGGCCGATGCGGCCGCATCTGATGCTGCCGCTGACAGGGGCGCATTTCGACCGCTGGCTGGCGCTGTTTGAGCCGACGACACGCGAGATCTTCGACGCCGACGTCGCCGATGCCATCATCCTGCGGGCCCGGCGCATCGCCGACAGTTTCGAGATGGGGATCGCCACCACCCGCGGCGAAATCGCCCGGCCGCGGCACAGCGTCTAAAAACGGTAAGCCGGTGCGCGTTGCTGCCATTGCAGCGTCGTGCGGTTGCGCTAGGTTGTGGTTCCAACAAACCGGGAGTCGGTCCATGAAACGCCTGTCTGCTCTTGTTCTTCTCAGCATGTTCGCTGCCGCGCCTGCCATGGCACAGAATGCGGCATGCACCGCCATGTCCGCCGACGGCAAGCCGCTCGCCGGCGCGGCCAAGACGAGCCACATGAAGAAGTGCTGCGAGGACAATGCCAAGAGCGCCGAAGGCAAGCCGCTCGCAGGCGCCGCCAAGAAGAGCTCCATCGACAAGTGCATGAAGGGCTAAGCGGTCGTTCGTAGCCCGGATGGAGCGCAGCGCAATCCGGGATTCAGAGCTTCCTCATATCGCAGGTCCCCGGATTACGCTGCGCTCCATCCGGGCTACAGATGATGTGAAAAAGCCCCGCTTATGCGGGGCTTTTTGGTGCTGATCAGGCCTTGCCGGTCTGCGCCTCGATCTTGTCCTGCGTGCTGGTCTCGAAGTCGCTGGCGTCGTGGCGTTCGCGGAGCTGCCCGGCGGGATCGCCCGATGTGCGATTGACCATGCGGCCGCGCTTCACCGCCGGGCGCGCGCCGATCGCCTTGGTCCAGCGCTGCAGGTTCTTGTAGCTCTGCACATCGAGGAAGGTCGCCGCATCGCCATAGATCGCGCCTTCGGCGAGGCCGCCATACCAGGGGAAGATGGCCATGTCGGCGATGCTGTAGTCCTTGCCGGCGATGAATTCGTTGTTTGCGAGCTGGCGATCGAGCACGTCGAGCTGGCGCTTGGTCTCCATGGCATAGCGGTCGATGGCATATTCGATCTTGCTGGGCGCATAGGCGTAGAAATGCCCGAACCCGCCGCCGAGGAACGGGGCGCTGCCCATTTGCCAGAACAGCCAGGACAGGGTTTCGGCGCGCGCCTCGCCGTCCTTTGGCAGGAAGGCGCCAAATTTCTCGGCGAGATGCATCAGGATGGCGCCGGATTCGAACACGCGGAACGGCTTGTCGCCGCTGCGGTCCACCAATGCCGGGATCTTGGAATTCGGATTGATTTCGACGAAGCCGGAGCCGAACTGGTTGCCGTCGATCCTGATCAGCCAGGCGTCATAGTCGGCGCCCTTGTGGCCGGCGGCGAGCAGTTCTTCGAACATGATCGTGACCTTCTGCCCGTTCGGCGTCGCCAGCGAATAGAGCTGGAACGGATGCTTGCCGACCGGCAGTTCCTTCTCATGGGTCGGGCCAGCGATTGGCCGGTTGACCGAGGCGAAGGCGCCGCCGCTGGGCTTGTTCCAGGTCCAGACTTTCGGGGGCGTGTAGGGGGCGTCGGTCATCATGCTGCTCCGGAGCACAGGAAAAGGTCCGAAACAGGTAGGGTTGGATGCAAATGCATGCAAGTGGCGGTCGGCGACTTTTGGTGCCTACCAGTCCACCATTCTGTCTTCGCCGCCAAAGGCTGCCGGCATGGTGGCAAAATGGGGCAGGCCGTCCTTCACCGGCGCGACGGCTTCGCGGCAATGGATGTGCAGGCTCGGCCTGAAGCCCTCCTTCAGGAGATAGCCGTTGACTGCGCGCATCTCGATCTCGGCGAGATCGACGACCAGCCGCGTGCCGCATGTCGCGCAGCTGATGCGCGGTGTCGTCTTCAAGGCGAAGCTCGTTGTCTCGCCCGAGACGATCTCGACACCGGCGGCAGGATAAATCGATTCCGCCGCATAGGCGGCGCCATGGACGGTCTGGCAGTCGGCGCAGTGGCACCAGAACTGGGCAATGGGCTCGCCGGAAATCCGCAGCGTGACTGCTTTGCAGGGGCAAGTGAGTTCCATAGGCGCGCCTCCATCGATGCGCAAAACTATCCGCTCTGCATCGGCGCGAGCAATCGCCGGCGGCTGCGGCAAATCGCGTAGGCCGCGAACGCTACAGGCTGGTCGGACGATCGATTTTCCGAGCGAGCGGGATCGGTGTCTCCGCTATCTCCGGCTCCGGCGCCTCCGCGCTGAGTTCCGTGCGCCGGTCGGTCATGGCGCGATGCAACTGCGTCAAAACAAGATCAACGGCTTTCAGATTGCCCTCGTCAATCGCTCCGTCGTCATAGCAATCGAGCGTCTCCTGCAGCAGCGCGTCGACATCGCTTTGCAGCCCCTTCAATTCGGCGAGCGAGCCGGCGGAGCGAACGCGCGCGATCGTGCCCATCAGCCGGTCACGATGCTCGGTATTGACGCTCTTCTCGTCGCGCTTGAGATAGTGGCCGATCCACGCGCCGGCCGAACCCAGGATCGACAGCAGCAGAATGCCGACCCAGAAATAGTCGCTGTATTTCTCGAGAAAAGTCCGCTCGGTGCCGTCGATATAGGCGGCAGCGCCGGGATGCGCGGGCAGGGCGGCGTCCTTGTCGGTGTCCGGCTTCTCGATCTTCGATGCATCGGGATTGTCGCGGGACAGGCGCTGGCGAACGGTCAGGAGCTGCCGCGTGAAGGCCGCCGCAGCGGTGTCCGGCAAGTCGCTGCGGGCGACGATCAGGTGATTGACGCTGACGGTCTCGATCTCGTCGTCGGGACGTGCCGGCTTGCTGCTGAAACTGCTCGCTGGGATCTTGCCGGATTCGTAGAGCGGTTTCTTGCGGGCAATCGTGTCCGAAACATCGATCGGGATGAAGGTGAGTTCGCGTTTCGGCTCGGCGCTGATGGCGATGGCATCCGCAGTGATCTTGCTGTCGAGCGGGCCGACTGTCATGAAGGCGTCGAGGCCGGGATCACGTGCCATCTGCGCGACCTGATCGGTCGCGAATTGAACGATCTTGACCTTGTCCGGCGCGACGCCGGATTCCGTGAGGATGACTTTCAGCAGCTTGAGATTGGCGTCGCTGCGGCCGACCACGCCGATGCGGCGGCCGGCGAGATCGCCGATCTCCTTGAGCGCGACTTTGCGCTTTCCAGAAGCGCTGCGCCCGGATGGCGACCAGATCACCACGACATTCTTGCGCATGATGGCGAGCGACTGCGCGTCGCGTGGCAAATCGAGATCGCCGCGCGCGACCGCGATGTCGGCCTTCCCAGCCGCGAGCAGCGCAATGCTCTCATTGCCGCCCGGCGTGATCCGCAGCGACAGGCGGATCGGGCTGCGATCCCTCGCGAATTGCGCAGCGATGACCTGGATCAGGTTCTTGTCGTTGCCGTCGGCCGGCCCCACGGCGATCCGCAAGGTGACGGGGCGTGTCGTCACATAGGCGATGGCTGCGATCGCGCTGAAGACGAGCAGGCCGACACCGACGAACAGGAACAGCGTCGTCCGGCGTCGCCGTGGCCGTGGTTCTCCCTGGGGACTGGATGCGGCCATGACGCGACTGGTTTGGCGAAGCGGCTGACGCCCCGCGATGTCCAAGATGCCGCCAAGCTAGCGCCGGCCATGATGCGACTCAACCGCCGGCGCTGCAGCGCGCGGCCGGCGGCATCCGGATGCCGCGGTTAGGCTTAATGACCGGCGAGCATGATCGCGCGCAATGGCGGTCGGCTGTGTGAAGATACCGCTCGTGCGGCTACTTCGCCTTGCGCTTCGCAGGCTTGCTGGCATTCAGGGCCGCAGCCGCCTTGATCAGCGCCTTGAACGCCTTCTCGTCGATGGCATCGCCTTCATGCAAATCGATGGCGCGGCGGACATTGCCGTCGAGGCTGGCATTGAACAGGCCCTTGGGATCGTCGAGCGCGGCGCCCTTGGCGAAGGTCAGCTTCACTGCGCTCTTGTAGCTCTCGCCGGTGCAGATGATGCCATTGTGTTCCCACACCGGTACGCCGCGCCATTTCCACTCCTCGACGATGTCGGGCATCGCCGCCTTGATCAGTGCGCGGACATGCGCAAGCGTCTTGCCCCGCCAGTCGCCAAGCTCCTTGATGCGGGCATCGATCAGGCTGGACGGTGCGGCGCTTGCGGTCATCGTGGTCGGACTCGTCGTGTCATCGGTGCGATCGAAGCGGGATCGGAGAGGGTGGTTCTACAGGAGGCATCGCGCGTCCGATCACGGACGCGCGATGGTGCCGTGCTTACTGCGGCATCTTGATGTCGGCGTCGGCAATGACCTTCTTCCAGCGCGCGATCTCTTCGGTGACGAAGGTCTTGAACTCGTCCGGCGAGGTACCCATCGGAACGATGCCCTGATCGTCCAGCTTCTTGCGCAGCTCGGGATCGGTGAGGGCCTTCCTGGCTTCCTCGGCGACGCGGTCGACGATCTCCTTCGGGGTGCCTGCGGGAGCGATGATGCCCGACCAGGTGCCCGACGCGAAATCCGGCACGCCGGCTTCGGTCATGGTCGGCACATCGCCGGCTGCCGGCACGCGCTGCTTCGCCGCGACGGCGAGCGCCTTGGCATTGCCCGACTTCACCTGCGACATCAGCGGGCCGATCACGTCGAACATCACATTGATCTGGCCGCCCACCGTATCCTGCAAGGCGCCGGCCGTGCCCTTATACGGGATGTGCTGCAGGTTGAGGCCTTCGCGGCTCTTCAGCATTTCCATCGTCAGATGCGCGGCCGAGCCGATGCCCGACGAGGCGAAGTTCAACTGGCCCGGCTTCGACTTCGCCAGCGCGATGAACTCCTTCATGTCCTTGGCTGGCAGCGACGGCGTCGCGATCAGGATCAGCGGCGCCACCGAGGTCAGCGACACATAGGTGAAGTCCTTCATCGTGTCATAGGGCAGCTTCGGATTGAGCGACGGATTGACCGAATGCGCCGCAATCACCGTGCCGAAAGTGTAGCCATCCGGCGCAGCCTTGGCGACGGTGTCGGTGCCGATCACCGCGTTTGCGCCCGGCTTGTTCTCGATCACAATGGTCTGACCCAGCGACGCCGACATTTTCTCGGAAACCAGGCGCGCCATCAGGTCGGTATAGCCGCCCGGCGTGTAGGGGACGACCATGCGGATCGGCTTGTTCGGCCAGTTCTGCGCCTGGGCGCTGCCGGCACCGGCAAGCAGGATGGCGACTGCGCCGAGCGCGCGAGCGAAACCTCGTGTCATTGCATTTCCTCGATATCCGATGCGATCCCAGGGATGGCGGGGAGCGCCGTAGCGCCGGTCCCGAGATCGCAACGTGTCATATTCTTGTCGTTGTCGGCCCGCCCGAAGCTCGTGAGAAGCTTGGGATTCCCGCGGATAGGCTAATACATGCGCCACCTTGCCGGAAACTAGACGAAAGGCCGCTTCCGCAAAGGCAATGGTGCCGTCGCGTGGAATTTTGCACGTGATCGAATTCACGCGCGCCTCCGCGCAACGTGATCGTCTGCGAACAGTGTTGTTCGCATCTGCAAAACGTATCGCCACAGTTGTGCGTATGTTGAGGCACGACGATCCGTCGATGCGCGTCCTGCGCGCAGTCCTCAAGCTTTCATGAGCCCGTCATGGCGATGAAGTTTCGTAAACTATCGATCAGGTCGCGCAAGCGTACCTTGGGAGTGGCCGGTCTCGCGCTTGTGGTGGAGATGGTGGTCAGCAATCCCCGGTTCGACATGGCCGCGAATGTCGCGCAGGTGGCGCGCGTCGCGGCGCCCGCCGTGATGGCTTCGCTGGCCGCACTCTCACGAACGGGGAACGCGCCGCGTGAGGCAGCCCCTGAGATGCCCGCGGTGGCGCCTGCGATGAATCATACGGCCGAACTGTGCGCGAAACTGCGGCGGGTAGAGAGCTGAGCAGGGCGCGGCGAGGTGTCAGTGGCGTATAAGCCCCGCAGCGGCTATGCTGAACGCATGTCACGCCTGATTTGCCTGTCCCTCGTCGCCGCCCTGTCGCTGCTGTCAGCCGATGCGATAGCCGCGCCTGCCAAGAAGCAGCAAGCCAAGCGCTGGCAGGGCTACGGCTTCCTGCCGGGCTATCGTCAGCCGATCAACAACAGCGTGCCGCTGTTCATGCAGAAACGCGCCGATCTGAAGATGGCCAAGCGCGATCGGCGCCACTGGTACATCGACCGCACCCCGCAATATTATCAGTGGTGGAGCGGCGAGTGGCGCTATCCCGGCCGCCCCGGCTTCTCCGGCGGCCAGTACAATGGCGGCAGTTTCGGCCCATGCTGGACCCGTACGCCGATCGGCGCGATCTGGACCTGCGGCTAAGCAAGTGCAGGACGGGGTTCGCGGCCCGCGACCCGTCCTGACTCGTCACATCATCACTGAATGATCTCGATGCCGGCAGCCGCGACGATCTTGCGGTGGATGTCGAGCTGCTGCTTCACCAGCGCGCCGAGCTGCTCCGGTGTGGAAGGCGTCAGCGCGAAATCCTGCTCCACCATGCGCTGCTTGACGGCCGGATCGTTCATCGCCTCGCGAAACGCCTTGTTGAGGACAGCGACGATCTCGGCAGGCATGTTCGGCGGCCCGAACAGGCCGGCCCACGGCTCGATCTTGAAATCGGGATAGCCGGCTTCGGCGATGGTCGGCACCTCCGGCGCAATGGCGCTGCGCTTCTCCAGCACCGTCGCGAGCGCGGTGATCTTGCCGTCCTTGACCTGCGGAATGCCTGTGCCGGACGTCGCCACCATGGCCTGGATGCGGCCGGTGATGAGGTCGGTCATCGCCGGCGGCTCGCCGCGATAGGGCACATGGGTCACATCGAGACCGTTGCTCATGACCACGGATGCGAAGGACAGGCGGCCGGTGATGTTGCCAGCGCCATAGACCACCTTACCCGGATTGGCCTTGGCATAGGTGACGAATTCCGCGAGCGTCTTCGCCGGGATTTCCTTGTTCACATAGAAGAAGAAGTTGTAGCGGCCGATATCGGTGATCGGCGTGAAGTCGGTGGTCACGTCGTATGGCGGCGTCTTGCGCGTCGCCGGCACGCCGGACATGGCGCTGTTCGAGGCCAGCATGATGCTGTAGCCGTCCGCGGCGCTGCGCTTAATGTCGCTGGCGGCGATGGCGCCGTCGGCGCCTGGCTTGTTGTCGATGATGATCTGCTGCCCGAGCTTCTGCGACACGGAGTCGGCGAACACGCGCGCGATCACGTCGGTGGAGGAGCCCGCCGGCAGCGGGACGACGAGCCGGATCGGCCGGGTGGGGTAGTCGGCAGCCGAGGCAGGGCCCAAACATAGGCTCAAGCCCAGACCGAGCACCGTCGAAATCGCAATCAAGGCCTTCCGCAAAACCGTCTCCTCCTGCTGTGTTTTGCCGGTACATGGTGATGGACCGTCCCATCTGTCAAATGATATGTTTCGTAAGGATCAATCGATGAGGTCGATGGATGGTTGAGCTGCGGCATCTGCGCTATTTCCTCGAAGTCGCGCGCGTCGAGCACATCACGCGCGCGGCCGAGGCGCTGCATGTGACGCAGTCCACGCTGTCGCACCAGATCGGTCAGCTCGAGGCCGTGCTGGGCGTGCCACTGTTCGATCGCATCGGGCGGGGATTGCAGCTCACCGATGCCGGCCGCACCTTTTCCGATTACGCGCGGCGCGCGCTGGAGGAGGTGGACGAGGGGCGCTTTGCGCTGGAAGGTTTGCGCGATCTCGTGCGCGGCCGCGTCCGCATCGGCGTCATCCACACCTATAACAGCACGCTGCTGCCGGCGGTGATCGCCGAATTCGCCACGGCGCATCCCGGCATCCATGTCTCCATCGAGGACATGCCAGCGTCCGATATCGCGGCCATGGTGGCGAGCGGCGCGCTGCATCTTGGCCTGTCCTTCGCCACGCCTGGCCGTGCCGATGTCGAGGCGGAGCCGCTGTTCTCGGAGCGCCTCATGCTGGTGGTGCGCGACGATCATCCGCTCGCGCAGCGCAAGACCGTGAGCGCGTCGCAGCTCACCGGATTGCGGCTCGCGGTGCAGACCGAGCGTTTCGTCTCGCGCCGGATGATCGATGCCGAACTCGGCCCGCTCATCGAAGGGCATGTCTGGCTGGAGATGAGCTCCATCGGCGCGATGCTGGAGACGATCCGGCTGCAGGCGCAGACCGCCGCGATCCTGTTCGAGCGCGCCATCGGCCCAGGCAGCGGGCTGCGGCAGGTCGAGATCGTGCAGCCGAATGTGACGCGCACCGCCGCCATCATCTGGCGCAAGGACCGCGCCCGCACCCGCGCTGCCACCGAGATCGCGGCGGCCGTGCGGCGGCATTGCACGGCGGCGGGACTGAAGATGAAGCGCGGCGTCTAAAGCATGATCCCGAAAAGTGGCTTCCGGTTTTCGGATAGGATCATGCGCTAGATCGTTCGGCTATACTCATAAGAACAACAGGGAGGTTTTATCGATGGGCGTAGATCTCTTGAACATTGAAGGTCTCAGCGCGCAGGATCCGCAGAGCCCGGTGGTGATGGTCAATCTGATGCGCTTTCATCCGCGCTCGCTCGATGGCGACGGCACCGGCTGGGATGCCTATCTGCGCTACAGCGCGCTGACGGTGCCGATGATCAAGGCGCGCGGCGGCACGCTGCTGTGGACCGGCGACGCCAAGGCAGTCGCGCTCGGCGTGCCGGATGCGCACCGCTGGGACTATCTGGCGCTTGTCTATTATCCCACGCTCAACGCCTTCATGGAGATGATGACTTCGGCGGATTATGAGACCCGCTGCGATCCGCACCGCCGCAATGGCTGCGCGGATCACGTCATCATCTGCACCAGCGAGGCCTACAGCAAGTTCAAGTCGGGCTGATCGCGGCGGGGTCAGCTCGATCGAAAGCGTCCGGGGCTCTGGCCGGTTGCCCGTTTGAAGGCGGCATTGAAGGCCGCGTCGGAGGAGTAGCCGACCTTTTCCGCCACGTCCGAGAGATTGTCGCCGTTCTGGATTGCGGCCTTGGCGACGGCCATACGCCATCCCGACAGATATTCGAGCGGCGCCATCCCGACGAGCGCCCTGAAACGCACCGCAAAGGCGGTGCGTGACATGCCGGACAGGCCTGCCAGCTGCTCGACGGTCCAGTGTCGCGCATATTCGCGATGGATCGCGATCAGCGCGCGGCCGATCCTGGGATCGGAAACGGCGCCAAGCCATCCGCTCGGCCGGTCCGACCGTTCGAGATAGGCGCGCAGCATCTGCACCAGGAAGATATTGGCGATGCTCCCGGCAATGGCGCCGGCGCCCGGCTTGCGGTTCGCGGTTTCCGCCCGGATCAAGCCATAGGCTGCGCGCAGCGGGCTGCCATCGATCGAGCCGGACGGCAGGTGAATGATCGGCGGCAGGAAGTTCAGCAGGAAGTCGCCGCTCTCGGCGTCCAGCCGAAAACTACCGCCAGCCCAGACAACGCCGAGGGCGCCCTCGCCATAGCGGACGATGCCGTCCCCGTCCTCGCGATGAAGGAACACTGCGCGGCCGTTCTCGGCGCGCACACGCCCGCCGCTCCCTATGCGATAGGGCTGGCCCCGGGTCAGTAAATAACAGTCGCCGGTGGCGAGCCTGACTGTGTCAGCGCCATCGCCGGTGGTCAGGGTCATACCGCCATCGATCACGGCGCCGAACACGATGTGGTGATGCGCCGGAAATGCCAGGGCCCATGGGCCGCGCGCTTCGAGGCGGGTCGATCGTGTGCTCTCGACGCGCAGCAGCGAGAGGACGTCACTAAGGGGATCCGACATCGATTTGAACGATCAAACAAGAGCACCGAACGGCCGCTTATGGTCCCGTGGCAGGCCGGATGCAATGTTCCCGGCGTTCACGACAATACCGATTTCGGAGACGCTGCAATGTATCAACTCATCTTCTTCTGGGCGCGGCCGCTTTTCGCCCTCGGCCGCTTCTATCTCCACCGCGCCGAGGTGAAGCGACGTTTCATGCGCCTGCAGCAGCGCCGCCTGACATCGCCTCCGGGAATGACACCTGTCCGCATCGTGGCAGGCGAGGCATTCCGCGATCCGTCGCCCTTCAAATACCGCGACGCTGCCTGACCCCACCGGCCGTTCCTGTCGATCATCCTCCACAAAGCCTCCGGTCATGCCCGACCGGAGGCTTTGTTTTGGCTGATCGCCCTCGAAGGCGTCGATCCCAGCGCAATCGTGCAGAGGCTAACCGGCGTCGGCTTCGCGAATCCCGAGCTTGTTCATGCGCGTGCGCACCGCCAGCGGCGAGCGCTTCAGGCGCAGCGCGATCTCGTTGATGCTGCGGCCATTGGCGAGCTGCGTCTTCAACTCCTCGTCCTGCTGCCCGGTCCAGACGCCGTCCTTGGGATCGCTGATCTTCATGCCTCGCCTCCAAACCCGACGAACCGCGCCGCTTCCTTCACGGACTTCCGTTCCGACACCACGGCATTGGCGGGAAAGCTGTCATCCGGCCAGCCGAGCGCGATGCTCTTCATGATGATCTGGTCGTCGGCGATCCCGGCATGTTCGCGCACCACCGGCGACTGCATGATGCCCTGGCTGTTGATCACGGCGCCGAGCCCGCGCGACCAGGCGGCATTGACGAGGGCGGTGGCCACCGCGCCGCAATCGAACGGCGTATCGTCGCTGCCGTCGAGCACGCGGTCATAGGTGATGATCACGCAGACCGGCGCGTCGAACTGGCGGAAGCCGCGCAGCACCCAGTCCTGCCGCATCTCCTTGTCGTCGCGCGCGATCCCCATCGCCGCGAACAGCTGCTTGGCGACGCCGACCTGGCGGTCGCGGTGGTGGCCGCCGAATGGCTGCCCGGTGCGGAATTCGCGCGACTGCGGAATGCCGGCGATCATCCGCTCGGTATTGCCGGCGCGAATGCGATCGAGCGGCTCGCCGGTGACCACGGTGAAATTCCACGGCTGGGTATTCATGGAGGAGGGCGCGCGCATGGCCAGCGCGATAATCTCCTCGATCAGCTTCTGCGGCACCGGATCGGGCTTGTAACCGCGAATGCTGCGGCGGCCGAGGATCACGTCATCGAATTTCATGGGTGTCTTGTCCTTGGGTGTTTTTATTTGAATTGGATATTCGACGTTTCCGGTGCGCTGCGCAATATCGCGGATGGCGCGGCGCAGCGGGACCACGGGCGGCGATCCCGCCCCATGCCGACAGTTTGAAGACAATTGCGCTGGGGCCGGCAACCGGCTCCGCCAGAATTTCGCCGCGTGCGGCCGTCAACAATGCTAAGTTGAATGAGGCCCCCAAAGAGGTGTTGCAATGACCACGTCATGGAAAGCCGACCAGTCCAAGCTGTCGCATGAGGAAGCGGAAATGCTCAAGAAGACGAAGCAGCCGCTCGTCACCGGATTGAGCGGCGATGAACTCGGCGCGCTGGTCGGCCGTGTCCGCGGCATGCGCGAGAAGGAGCGCACGCTGACGCGCGACATGCGGCGCGCCATCAGCGGCCGCAAAAGCGAGCGCGGGTCGAGCTTTCCCGGCAATGTGGAGCAGCCCTCGCAGCGCAAGGCGATCTTCGCCTCCGCTTTGAAGCGCCTCAATGCGGAAGCCGCGCGGCGGCGCGCGGACGAGGCGAAGGAGGCAACCACCGCCGCGCTGCGCAAGGCATTGAAGCGCAAGAATGCGGCCCAGCGCACATTCCCCGATCCGGGCCGCACGGCACGCCGCGGCATGGCCAATCTGCAGAGCGGGCGTCGGCACGCTGTGCTGGACCGCGCGGATGTCGGCCGCGCCGTGCAGACCACCAAGGCCGCACAGGCGAAGCGCGACGCGCGCCAGGCGCAGGATTGATCGCGCTCGCGATCCCGACGATCCCATGAAAACAGCGAGACGGCATTATCCGTCTCGCTGTGCCATCAGTCGCGTCCGAGCGGTGCAGCCGTGCGATCAGCTCGTTTTTTCTTCTGCCGACATGTCGGGACCTGACGGGTCCGTTCGTCCTGGATGTATCGGCGGCGGGAAGGTCGCCCCGATCCATCCGAATGAGACCGAATACGGGGAACAACCCATGCCAAGCACGATCCGTCTGCACCGCGTCATTGCCGCCAAGCCCCAGAAGATCTATCGCGCGTTCATCGAACCTGACGCGATTGCGAGCTGGCTTCCGCCCTACGGGTTCACATGCACCGTCCATGAGCTGGATGCGAAGGTCGGTGGCCGTCACCGGATGTCGTTCCGGAACTTCACCACGGGCGATAGCCACGCCTTCGGCGGGACCTATCTGGAGCTCGTCCCCGGTGAACGCCTCGTCTACACCGACAGTTTCGACGATCCCAACCTGCCGGGCGAGATGAAGGTCACGATCACATTGAAGGCCGTGTCTGTCGGCACCGAGCTGAATGTCGAGCAGCAGGGCGTGCCGGACGTGATCCCGGCCGAAGCCTGCTATCTCGGCTGGCAGGAATCCCTGCGCAAGCTCGCAAAACTCGTCGAGCCCGAGATCAACCAGTAACGGCAGGATGGGGGGGCGTCCAACGCTTCGACGGCGAGGGGCGTTTCATTAAAGCGCTCGTACTATCGTCACAATACTTGTCGAGCATCCCCATCTCAAAGCAGAGGTACCGCCATGGATTCCGCAGCCGATCACACCTTGAAAGAAGCCCCTGTTCACAGCGAGGAGTTCGGCTACGGCGCGATCGTCGCCGGCGTGATTTCGCTGCTCTTCCTGGGCTTTGTCGTCCATGCCGCGACGCTCCCGCCGCAAGGCGAGGCAGGGAAGGCGCCCGCGGCCAGCGCCGCGGCGCCGAAATCGGGCCACTAGTCCTTCGGTCGCGGACGTCTTCGGCCGACACGCATTCGCCTCGGGCGCGGAACGAATTGGCCATGTCGGTCACTTTCGTTCCGCTTGGTGCGGGGCTTTTGTTCGGCAAATAACGATTACTGCGCGGCGTCGCTCAGAGGCGCGCGCAGGCTGCAGAAATTATAGAGCAGCTCGCTGATCTGATAGGGCGTGAAAGGCTTGGACAGCTTGTAGGTGGCTCGGGTGCCCATGAGTGCCTGGGTATCGCCGGTCACCAGCACGATCGGCACATAGGCATTTGCGGCCCGGATGATGCGGATCGTCGACTCGCCATCGAGCACCGTCATGTGGAGATCGACGAAGACGGCATCGGGACGATGTCGCATGAAGGCTTCGAAGCCCGCGACGCCATCGCTCGCTTCGACGATGTCCACGTCGAAGAGGCTTCGTTCCATGATGCGTTTCATCAGACGGCGCGCGGTCGCACTGTCGTCGATCAGCAAGATCTTCTTCCTGATGCGGGTTTCCGCATAGGCATCCAGCACCGCGTGAATGAGCGCACGCGTGAGCGGCTTTTGCAGGTAATCATAGGCAAACAGCTCGCGGCCAATCCGGCGGTAGTCGTCAGGCCGGCTGCCGGAGATGAGCGTGACGAATGTCCTGAATCCGGCTTCGCGCACATTTCTCAGCGCATCGATGCCGCTCAGGCCGGAGAACACGACATCGAAAAATGCGAGGTCGAACGCATTGCTGCTTAGCAATGCGCGGCCTTCCTCGCCTGTCGAGACCCGCGTGATCTCGATCGGGATCGGATAGCTGCGAATGTGATCGGCAATGATCTCGGCATCCACCTTGCTGTCTTCCGCGAGCAGCAATCGCCAAGCGGAGCTTTCGAATTCAAGATCGGAATTCACGTGGCGGCGTTCCAGCTTGCTTCGGGATGAGGCGCCGCACGATCGGTCTCGCAAGTCGTCAAGATCTTTACCTTCAAAGTGTCATCGGAGGGCCGGACACGCGCAACCAAAAGTGAGCTGGGCTACAGCGCGGCACGCAAACTGGAAAGGCGCCAGCCCGATGCCATCGAGGCCTGCCAGGTGCGCACTGAAACAGGGAATCGGCACGTATTTAAGGCGATTGTCATCTTCGGACAACTCCGGGAAGCCGTCAGCTCGCCGATGCCTCGACGCGTTCATCGCGAGCGACAATGCGCAGGCGAATAGGTGCGTCGCCGCCGTCCTGAACACTCCCGGGTGAGTGCGTGTGGTGGGCTGAAACACGCGAAGGTTACCGGCGTTTCGGCCTGACCGGGGTCACACGCCGCCGAAGCCGGGAACGGATCGCCGCATCCGATCATTTCCTTCGGTGTATCGAAGGATTTGAAACATGCGGACATTCATCATCGCGTCAGCGATTGTCCTCCTCGGCGCGGCATCGGCCTCTGCGGCGCCTGACTATCCCTGGTGCCAGCGCACCAGGATCACCGGCGGCACGCCCGACTGCTCGTTCACATCGTTCAACCAATGCCAGGCGTCGATCAGCGGCGTCGGCGGCGACTGCATCCGCAATCCGTGGATGGCCTATGGCTCCTGGCAGGACGATAGCACTCCGAAGTCACGGCGGGTCCGGTAGCGATCTCGGCCTATCTCCAGCGCGGGACATCGGCCCGGCAAAATGAAGGGGGCTGATTTACAGTCAGCTTCCTTGAAGCGCGGAGTCGTAGGATGGGTAGAGCGCAGCGAAACCCATCACTTTGTCGTTGCGGCAATCTCCGCCGATGGGTTTCGCTCCGGCGCGCCGCGCCTGCGCTCTACCCATCCTACGTCTACTGTCTCTGGATGGAGACGCTCATGCCGCTCAGGTCGAGATCGAACTGGAGGCCCAGTTGCTCGCCCTCCAGCGATAGAATGACGCCCTTGGCGTTGCGCATCTGGATGGCCCGCCTGCCTGCACCGACCGCCACACCAGCACCGATTGCCGTATAGACGCCTTCGATGTCCGAAGCCTCACGCATATTTTGCGCGACGCCGACCAGATCGGTCGAGGAGCCGCCAAATGTCAGGCCCGCGCTCACGCCACCGATGCGAAACGGATATATCTGACCACGGTAACTGAGGATTCCGGTCCCTGCCTGCGCGCCGATGAACCATCCGGCCTTGAAGAACTTGAAGCGGACTTTGCCGGTGTCCGCGTGAGCGGGCAGCGACAATGCGGCGGATAGCAGAGTTGCGATGGCGAGATGTGTGAGAGAGCGAGCAACTTGAAAGCGCATATTGATATTCCGGTCATCGGGCTGCCGCGTGGCGACACTGCGGCAACTAGATAGAGCATTGCATGAATCGTCAATGATGGCGGCCCGCCGCGTGGTCGCCGCCCAAGGATCGGAACGCCCGACGTCAACGCGTGGGGCGCACGAGCGACTAAAGCGGAATAGCCTGTATCCCGCATGAGCGAAGTGATATGCGGGCTACGCTCGCTACAATCCGCTCCGTCTTCCAGCGCGGAGCCGTAGGATGGGTAGAGCGAAGCGAAACCCATCACAACAAGCGCCGGAGTATGGGGTGATGGGTATCGCTTCAGCGCTGTCGCGCCTGCGCTCAGCCATCCTACGATCTATCTAACTAATGGTGAGTGCGTCGACGGGGGCAAAGGTCACCAAGAAAATTTAGTTACCCAGCTTGGCATGTATTCTCCCTTTAGGATGCCGTAGACGACCGATGCTACGACTGCTGATGTTGCTGCGATGAGCCATGAAAGAATCTGCGGCCACGCGCGTTCAATCTTAGTCGGCGTTTTCGGTGAGAGATAAACGATTACGTTTGGAATGAAGCGGGTGTGAACTTGTAAAATGCCCCATCCGATTAAAGCCATTGCGAATACAAAGGGTACCCTCCGTGTTAACGAAAGCTCGGGAAGAAATACGAGGGTGCCAATGGCTAAAAGCCCGTTGATATTAAGGCCAAACGTGCGAAAGGTTGTTGATAGGGTTTTCTGGGAGCGTTTTAACGCAGCTGCGATGGTTTCAGCTTTGCCAACAACCCAAGATTCCTGAATGCCCTGCACTCGCACTTCGTTGATGCCGGCGGCATTGAGTTCAATAAGCGCGAATTTATTAATGCCATGAGCATCGGGGCATTGAATGTATAACTTCAAATACCGAAGCTCTCCCAAGCGACCGAGGTCGGTCTGCATATCAGACGCGTACCGCGAGACCTCGTGCCCACGTTCTCGGTAAGTGAGGACCACGCGGCCCTGAGCGAAGTCTCGGCTCACGAGATCGATGAGTTCTTGTATGTCATCGGCGTAGAGGCGAAGAGCACCGATATTCCTTGACGCTGTATGTAGTTGCTCTGTCGTTAGTCCAGTGGCGGCCTCTGTGGGAGTCGCCGCATCATGCGGCAATAAAACGTATGTGCCCCCGGTGCCAATGGTAGTTGACCATTGACCTCTGATTTGGCCCTCGGGGCCTAGTGAACCTGTGGCATTGAGTACGCCAAGTTCTTGCCCCTCTGCGGACTGAGAGGGTGTGCCTCGGATTGTTATTGAAACGCCGTCGAACGTTCCAGTAACGGAATAGATCGCAACGCCAAATCTGTCGTCTAAGAGGCGAAGTGTTCCATTGAATGCACCATCGCTAGGCTCAAGTTCGGCAAATAGGTTGCCTGTGTTCGTGCCGTAAATCTTTCCAGCCCACAGCCGCCCAATGCCCGTCATTTGTAAGTCACCTTGCTCGGCGTTTTCCCGTTCGATTGTTCATGATTTGTTTAACTTCAGAATGAAAGCGACGCGATGCGCCGCTTTCATTTACTTTGAAAACTAGCCAAACTTGTCCATCGAATTTCTCGATGCGTTGAATTCGCTGAGCATTTTATACCCTGCTGTCGGCGAAGATGGCCCCACACAAAGACAAACTTGGCCTGTCTTTACAACTAATCTGGCCTGATCAAGACCGAAGTCCAGTGGGCCCCGCTGAGCAGGCACAAAAAAGCCGGCGCGCAATGCCGCCGGCTTTAGTCGCAATGTCGATGCGAGATTACTTCAGTTCGGATCGGCGATAGAATGTCGCGCCGACATCGCCGTCGAAGGCGGGCTTCACGCCTTGCGATTGCAACCAGCGCTTCAGTTTGGGCAGTCCAATGCAGCGTTCTCGGGCCAGTGCGAACAATGAGATGTGCTGATGCTTAAATCGTTCGATCTCGGCAAGGGGTACCACCGTTGTCAGGTTGCGTTTGGCGGGATGGTGCTGGGTGATGGTATCGATCGCTCCCAGTTTGATGAGTTTCTTGACCACATCCTGGTTCGTCCGAAGCAGTTTTGCCGCCTCCAATGGCAGTACGCCGGCCAGCTCCGGCAGGCGTGTGCGTTCTCGGACTTCCGCGGAACTCACGATCAGATCGAGCACACCGGATTTCCGACCGGCGATGTGCTCAACTTTTTCGAGAATCCCGTCTCGGATCAAGCGAATGATCTCCACGACGGTGCAGTTTGCACGCCTTGCGGCTTCGGGCACGCTGAACATACCGGGCCGGGTTTCCGAGACAGGTACGGCTTTCGCGTAGAGGGCTGCGAGCAGTTGGTCGAGTTCGGATTTGAGGTAGCGATCCGCCGTCCCGTCGCCGACGGCGTGACGGCGGATGACGCCGGCATCGGACATCAGGCTGGCGAGGGGCCGGGGGGCGTTGAGGTAGGTCTCGGTCGATTTGAGCGTCATGAGAGACGATTCCCGCAGATAAATGCGTTCCGCCATGTCGGGGCCGAACAGTATGTCCCGATCGGCCTTGCCTGAATGCTGTTCGCCACATTCTGCCAAAACGAGTTTGCGGAGCCGCTTCTGGTGCATGTTGTAAGTCTTGGCGGCCGTCCGGATGGAGTGGAGGCGGCGCGTCCCGACGGGCTTTCCGAAGACCTCGTCATCCGGCCCCAAAGCGAAGTTGCTGAGGATGTGCTCGCGCATGACCTCGCGGACCGGATCATAGTGGGGGCCCTGCAAGCCCTGCGCGAAGGTCATATAGAGCTTTCCGTACACTGCCTGCGGTCCATCCGAGGAAGCACGCCCTTTATTGTATGAGTGGTCGCGCTTGAGTTCAGACATGCAGTGCTCGAGACCAGTCCCGCCGTCGCGCATGAACTCGAAGCCGACCTGTCCGGCGCGCTGTCGTTGATCGTCCGTCAGCGCGTCGAGTTTCACCTTTTTCCCAAACTCCATGACGGCACCGACGATCTCGGTTGTCCATGCAGCCGCGTAGAACGGCAGATTGTCGAGGAAGGGGTGTGGCGCGTGACCGTCGAGGCGATCGAGCATGTAGGTCTCGAGGCCGGACGGTTTCCGCGGTACGGCTTCCTTCTTCATCTTCGAGATGTCGGAAACGAGCGGTGCGACGTTTCGCGAGAAGTCGTGCAGGGTGCCGGGTTGCAGGAATTCCGCGAATGTGACGAGTGAGGAGTTGTGGAGGCGGCAGGTCCGGATCGAGGCGACTTGCCATTCCGACCGGCCGTGCACGGCGAGGGATGCTGGAAGGCCGGTGTTATGGACATCTTCGGTCAGGCAGAACGGGCAGGCGACGACCCGGGCCCGTCGGATGGTCGCCTTCGTGAGCTGCTGTCCGCGGAGAAGGAATCCATCTTCCGTTTTCACGACGGCATGTTCGATGAGTGGCGTCGCGGCGACGCCACCAAGTTCCGCAACCCGACGGATCTCATTGTGCTCGCCATTCACGATGGACTGGAAGCTGAATAGAAAGTCTTGGCCGAGGAGCCTCGCGCTGACGCAATTGATGGCGGCGAGACGGGATGCGTATGAGGTTGGAGTTTCGTTGCAGCCGATCGGAATGGTCAAAGGCAGTTTGGATGACATGCGGGACGCTCACGTTGAGGCATCCGGACCATCGCTTACCGGGCGCGGGTCCGGATGCGGGGATCACGGCTTCTTCTTGGTGGCGGCGGGCGGAGGGCTTTTCTGGGAGTTCGGATCGAAGCTGGGAACGCTCACTTCGTGCCAACGATCGACGATGAAGGGATTTTCGCTCGCGCTTTTGCCGGTCCCGGCCGCGTACATGGTGGCAAAGTGCTCGACCTTCAGAACACTGGCCCCGTCCTGCTTGCAGCGGGCAATCGCCTTGATGATGTTCTCGACGGAGAGCCCGAACGCGTAGCGGGACGCGTGGATCAGGCGGGGAACGAGCGCCTTGGTCCGTGCCTCGATCTGATCGAGTTCGATATTTGCCGCTTCGACGTAGGAACGGAGGGTATCGTTGATGAGATCGTGATCTTCGAACTCGAGTTGATCGAAGTACACCTTGGTGAGCCGGCGGTCGAGCTGCGGGTCGAGTGCGAGGAACGGCCGCAGCGTCTCGATTCCGCTGATGATGACCGTGATGCGTTCGATTTCCATCAGTGCTTTGAGGATGTCAGCCACCAGTTGCTGATCTCGTAGGCTGACATTGTGGACTACGTGCTGGAATTCCTCGATGGCGAGCACGATCTTGCCCGTCGAGTTCAGGCGTTTGCCGGCAAGTTCGAAGAGACGGTGCGCGGGCAGGTCGCGTTCGAGGGGGTATCCGGTCGCGAAGAGCAGGCGGCGGCCGAGCTGGATGACGGTGCAGGGGCTCGGTGCGGAGAAGAGGATCAGCGGCGAGCCGGACGAGACGTCGCGGTAGCCCGAGAAGGCCGCATGCTTGGCGAACAGGCGTTTCAATGCGGTGGTCTTTCCGACGCCGGTCGGGCCGATGAGTGCCATGCCGCGAGCCACCGAGCGGTTCTCGAGCGAAGGCGGCAGAGCCGGGTCGAGCGGCTGGACGGCCTCGGCGAGGATCTTGTTGACTTCGGCGGCGAGGGTCCCGTCGCGATCGGTCGCGACGTACTTCCGCTTGAGCTGGGCGATGGTGTTCAGTTCGATCGACATTTCGGCCGGGAGTGCGGCCTGCATGCGTTTGATGGGGTCGTTGTCGTGATGGTTCATGGTTTTAGTCCTCGAGGTTGATGTTGCGTTTGCGGTTAGGGGTGGGTGGTACAGCGGATGCCGTGGTGCTGCCTTCGGAGGCATTGGTGGAGCCTGGTCCCGGCGAAGCGCCGTTGACGGGGATGGCGTTGGCGAACCGGTCGCGGGCGCCGTTTGTGTCGCGATTGGCAGTCACGCCTCCTTCGGCGACCGCGTCTGCATCGACCAGATCGAACCCGAGCAGGGTCTCCCGTTCGGCGCGTGCGAGTTCTTCGGCCGTCGTGGTGACGCCGGTGATGTTGGCGCGGCCGATGGCGGCGTTGCCCAGGGCGGCGATGTCGCGCAGCGCGTCGTCGACGAGATGCTGCGTCAGGGAGGCGCCAATGAGGTTGCGCCGGCGCAGGTCGTGTGCCGCTTCGACCCAGTCGTCGAGGTGAACGCCCGCGAACGTGGCGCGATGGACTGCGGGCACGGTGACCCATGCATCGCCGAGCCACGCGCTGACGGCGCCCATGTCCTCGGGATCAAACATGACGCTCACGGTGGTGTCCCCGACGATGCGGCGATGTTCCTGCAGCTTCACCGACTGATAGTGGGCGCCTGCGACGCGGATGCCGCGTTGATCGAGCGAGCGCTCGAGACGCAAGCCGAAGATGTTGCGGATTTCGTCCTTACCGGGCCGCGGGAGCACGCCGTACCGACTGACGAGCTCGGTCCACTTCTGGTAGGGCGTGAGCCCCAGCAGTCCGGCATGCGGCGTGTGGTGGTAGACATCGACGATGTACCGGACGATAGCGATCCCGAGCTCGTCATCGAGCAGACTGCTAGACTCCGCTGGATTGTCGTCGCCCTTTTCTTCGATCGAGCCGAACGTGCGGCCGCTGAAGGAAGGAAGGAGGCTCCGGTCTAGCGTGCCGAAGAAGCGTTCTTCGTGCGAGCGCAACCAGGGGACGCCGACCGCTGCGACCTCGGCTGTCGCGCGGAGATTGGCGACGGCGGACCGGAACTCGCTGGAGATCCAAGCGCTTCCGCTGTCGGTGTGAACGGAGGCGGGGCGTGCCGTCATGGGCCAATCGCTGGTACAGCCGGCCGCTTCGGCAAAGCGGGACTTGTCCGACACGGCCATGCGCAGAAGCGGCACGGCTGTTTCCTTGTTTTCGGTCGCCGACAACTTGACGGCCGTCACGCAACGGGTCGCGGCATCGATCGCACAGAGGAGAACGCGTCGCTTCTTGACCTCTTTTCCGTCTTCCTGCGAGATCGTCATGATCTGCATCTTGTGACCGTCGGCCAGTATGCGCTGGAAGGCGCGCACGCTTTCCAGGCCTGCGCCGACCACGGCGAACTTCTTCTTGGCGGCTTCGATGCCGAACCGGCCCGCATGGATGTCGAACGCGGGGATCGACTCCAACACCTTACGGAAGGTGGTCAGACTGGGCATGGCGAGCGGCGGCGCACCCAGCCCGCGGGAAGCGTTAATCTCGCGAAGCTCCCGGGCCATGGCCTCATATTGTCCACGGATCGTCGGGCGGCGGCGGTCGGCATATCCGGCGGCGTGCTTCTCCATGAGCTTCAGGATTGCGGGCGCCAGGTTGGAATAGTTGTTACCGCTGCGATGGTGTCCGTCGCGGAGGGACAGCATGTCGAAACCGGATTCTTCGTACATGCGGAGCCAGCGCCGCATCGTGCGGGGGGACGGCATTCCGGCCATCGTGAATTCCTGGTCGCAGCGTTCCTTCTTGTCGCCCGCCGCGCGCGCCTGGTTGCGCTGGAGCAGCGTGCCAGCGATGACTGTACGCACCTCGCGGAGGTATTCGTCCGTGCGTTTGAATCTCGGGTCGGTTTTTTCCGCGGCGAGCAGCAGCTCGACAATCTCGTGACGCTTCAGGATCTGACGTTGTTCAGTCTCCGAAAGATCGAATAGGTTGATCTCCCCGTGCCGAAGACGGACCATCGATTTCTTCTCATCGTACCAGCGCGGGTCGTGACGGAAGCGGTCGGCCTTGACGAGCGCGTGGATGTCGGCGTGACTGAACTCTTCACAGCGGTTGTCCCGCCCTGATGCCGGCGTCAGCACGTAACCGTGATCGTCGCCGGACACGACGCAGAATTCTAGGGGGCCGGAAGTGGCGTCGTCGATGATGATCCGGTCGAGATGACCGAGGTCGTAGCGGATTACTCCGTCGGATGAGGACATTGTCGTTCCTTTGATTGATCAGGCGCGGCGGATGCTCGTTTCGTGGTCGATAAGTGATGCGGGATCCGCGAGGCGGAGACCGCCGTCGGCGAGGACGCGGACGACGGCGCGGAACCCTTCGGCGAGGGGAAGTCCGGTCGCTTCTGCGACCGCGCGGACCGTCACGGTGCCGAGGATTTCGGCGGCGACCGCGCGGACCAGCGCATCGTGTGCCGGCACGGGATGGCGGCGGACTTCATGGACAAGCTCCGCGTTCGCCCGCTCCGTGGGCGAGAAGTCCAATTCGGTCATGACCACCACGCGGTCCGCGACGGAGCGGTCGATCTGTCCTGCGATCAGCCTGACGGTGCGGTAGATGCCGGCGCGTATCGCGCGCTTGCTGTGCTTGAGGGCGACGGCGGTGCGGATGCCGTCCGTGCCGATCGTGAGGCAGTCGAAGGTGTGATGGTGGCATTCGCCGTCATCGTCGTGATACTCGACGCGCGGAGCTTGCTCGATGACGGTCGCGATGGCGGGATCCATCGCGAATGCCTCGATGCCGTACTTCTCAAGACGGCTCTCGAAATTGATGACGCGGTCGTTGCCATCGGCATCTGGTTCGACGAGAAATCCCGTCGTGGCGAAGCGGGATCGCCAAGCCGTGGCGCGGGTGCCGAGGCTCTGTCCCGTGGGATACCAGAGTTCAGGATCGTGACGAGCGAAGCCCACACCGTTGAAGGCTGCAGGAATGTCCGTGTCACTATTCATGATTTGTAATCCTGTTTTCGGCGCGAGCGCGTTCGTGGCGCAAAATGCGCGCTTCATTGCTGATGTCGGGGAGTGGGATCGCGTCGCCGAAGCGACGCGATCGGAAAGACGCTGGCAGGCGTCGGGCAAGCCGGTGGC
>WPCJ01067566.1_pt1 | contig 57168 bp, 46 predicted proteins | sample 5399831 | NCBI WGS metagenome assembly WPCJ01 (sample SAMN12869470, study PRJNA574797) | sludge metagenome | isolation source: wastewater treatment of pH10 | place: China:Beijing | collected 2019-05-20
GGCGTTGAGTCCTGCAAGGATCAACTCCATCACTGTAAGGGAGGAGGAGCGTCGTGCAGAAGTATTTCTCAATCCCGAGGAAGTTTCCCTCGCTATTGGGAAGGGAGGAGCCAATATCAAACTGGCGTCCATGCTCACCGGTTACAACATAGAGGTGTTCCGCGACATGGATGAGGTAGACGAAGAAGATATCTATCTTGATGAATTCCGTGACGAAATCGATGGTTGGGTCATTGACCAATTGAAAAAAATCGGCTGTTCTACGGCCAAGAACGTACTTGCGATGGGACGTGAAAGGCTAATCAGGGAGGCAGACCTGGAGGATAGTACAGTAGATGAAGTATTGGCCATCTTACGTTACGAATTTGAGGAAGAAGATGACGATACAGAAATAGATACAGACATGGATGTAGACATGGGTATAAATGCAGACGCAGATGTAGACGTAGACGTAGATACAGACGCAGATGTAGATGTAGATATAGAGATGGGTACTGACGAGGAAAACAACCACTGATCTCAAATCCGGTCCCGGTTAAATAGTACAACATACTGTTCACAACATTAAAAGAGAGTAAAGGTAGGAGAGATATATGCCTGTAAGACTAATAAAAGTATCAAAAAATTTAAATGTAGGAATCAACACCCTTGTTGAATTTCTGCACAAGAAAGGTATTGAAATAGAAGCAAATCCCAACGCAAAAATTGAGGATGAACAGTATGATATACTGATTGCCGAATTCGGGAAAGACAAAAATATACGGAAAGAAGCGACTATCACCCGCGAAAAATTGCATCGTCGTGACGAAAAGCGGGAGACTGTCGCCATAGAAGGATATGAACTTCCGGAACAGCAAATTCCCAGGAAAAAAGTGGAAAAAGAAGCTATCGAGACAGAGATCCCGGACGAATTGAAACCTCATTTCAATGTCGTAGGCAGTATTGATCTGGACAACCTTCATAAAAGGAAAAGCGAACCGAAGAGCGAAGAGCCGGCAAAAGAAGACAAGGAAGAGATTGTTGCTCCCGATACCCCGGAAGTAGAAGTACAGCCCGAACCGGAATTAGAAAAACCGGATTCCGTAAAAGAGGTGACTGCAGAAGAGACTCCTGTTGAACAAGCCCCCTATGAAGAGGTAATTTCGCCTCAGGTTGAAGAAAAACCCGAAGAGGAAACGAAGAAGAGTCCAAAAGAGAAAACAGAGGAACAAGTTGAAGAAAAAAAGGAAGAGATAGTACATCAGGTTGAGGCGGAAAAAACTAAACCGGAAGAAATAAAAAGGGAGGAACCGGAGGAGGAACCGGTAACAGCACCGGAACCCGGATCTGTATCTGAAGCGGTGGATGCAGAACCATACAGGAATGAATCTGAAGCGGAAACGGAAGAAAAAACCGATGAAGCCAAGTCCGACTCAGTATTCCGGTTACACAACAACAAGCTGGAATCCAATATTGTAGTAAAAGGGTCTATAGATCTGGATTCTATCAATGATCGTACCCGCCCCCCCAGAAAGTCGAGGGCACAGCGCAAGAAAGAACGTCTTGAACGTGAACAGAAAGCACTTGACAACAAAAAGCTGAAAGAAGAAAAAGTAAAACAACTGAAGAAAGAGGCTATTGATGAAAAGAAAAAACAGCCTGACACTTCAGAGGGAGATATCGACAGCGGGAAAAAGAAAAGAAAACGGATACGTTCCGGACAGGTTAATATTGATAAACCGGCTACCTACAATCAGGGTTCCAAGAGCAATAACAAAAAATTGTCGCTCAGAAAACCACTTAAGGCCGAAGTCAGTGAAGAAGATGTACAAAAACAGATAAAAGAGACACTTGCACGCCTCACAGAAAAGAGAGGTAAAAAAGCCGGAGCGAAGTATCGTCGTGAAAAGCGTGAAGCCAGCGCCCAAAAGCAGCAAGAGGAACTCAAACAGCAGGAAAAGGCAAGCCGCATATTGCAGTTGACCGAGTTTGTTACGGCAAACGACCTGGCCAATATGATGAACGTTCCTGTAACCAATGTTATTTCCACTTGTATGAGTCTGGGTGTAATGGTGGCGATCAATCAGCGCCTCGATGCCGAGACCATCAATATTGTGGCGGAAGAATACGGTTTCAAGACTCAATATGTGAGTGCCGACGTAATTGAAGCAATAGCTGATCAGGAAGATGCGCCCGAAGACCTGATTCCGCGCCCACCTATTGTCACGGTGATGGGGCACGTAGACCACGGGAAAACTTCACTGCTCGACAGGATCCGCAGCACCAATGTGATTGCGGGTGAAGCCGGCGGTATCACGCAACATATCGGGGCATATAACGTACAGTTGTCCGACGGACGCAAGATCACCTTCCTTGATACACCGGGGCACGAAGCCTTTACCGCCATGCGTGCACGTGGTGCCAAGGTGACTGACGTGGCAATTATCATCGTAGCAGCCGACGACAATGTGATGCCGCAGACAGTGGAAGCAATCAACCATGCAGGCGCAGCCGGCGTACCTATTGTATTCGCCATTAACAAAATCGATAAACCGGGGGCAAATCCTGAAAAGATAAAAGAGAAACTGGCCGAAATGAACTATCTTGTAGAAGATTGGGGTGGAAAATACCAATCGCAGGATATATCGGCAAAAAGCGGTATTGGTGTCCATGAACTACTGGAAAAAGTATTGCTTGAGGCAGACCTGTTGGAGCTGAAAGCTAACCCGGATCGGAGAGCTACCGGATCCATCATTGAATCGTCACTCGATAAGGGAAGAGGTTATATGGCCACCGTATTGGTAGAAAACGGGACGCTCAGACAGGGTGATATCGTATTGGCAGGTTCTTATTTCGGCCGTGTGAAAGCTATGTTCAACGAGCGTAATCAACGTATTGAAGAGGCTGGCCCATCAGAACCGGCATTGATACTCGGTCTGAATGGAGCGCCTCAAGCCGGTGACACATTCAATGTAATGGAGACCGAACAGGAGGCACGCTCAATTGCCAACCGTCGTGAACAATTGCAACGTGAACAGTCATTGCGTACGCAGAAAATGCTTACTCTCGACGATATCGGGCGCCGCATCGCTATCGGCAGCTTCCAACAATTGAACATCATCGTGAAGGGGGACGTGGACGGATCAGTAGAAGCACTCTCCGACTCATTGATACGTCTCTCTACAGAAGAGATCCAAGTGAATGTGATCCACAAGGCAGCAGGGCAAATTTCAGAATCGGATGTGAGCCTGGCTGCGGTCTCCGATGCTATTATTATTGGATTCCAGGTACGTCCTTCACTCGGTGCTCGTAAGGAAGCAGAAAAGGAAGGTGTGGATATCCGTCTCTACTCTATTATCTACGACGCCATAGAAGAGGTGAAAGCGGCTATGGAAGGCATGCTTTCTCCCGACATCAAGGAGGAGATCACCGGTAACGTTGAAGTACTGGAGGTATTCAAAATATCGAAAGTGGGTACTGTAGCCGGATGTATGGTACGTGACGGAAAAATAAAACGTTCAAGCCGTATCCGTCTTATCCGCGATGGTATTGTGATCTTCACAGGAGAACTGGAATCGTTGAAACGATTCAAAGAGGATGTAAAAGAAGTTACTTCAGGCTATGAGTGTGGAGTCACCATACGCAATTTCAATGATATCAAAGTGGGTGATGTCGTTGAAGCATATGAAGAGACTGAAGTAAAAAAGAGATTATAAAAAATCCCCAATCATGAATTACCTGTCAAACACGAAGGGAATTCAGGGGCTTTATTTATGGTAACCAGTTGACATTGTAATTTTAATTCCTACCCTGAGAGCGGCCGCATCTGCTCTTTACAAGCAGATGCGGCCACAACACACAGGAGATGGAAAAGAAATTACAATTGCAACCATGGTTTATTAATTGAATATTCACTTTATAAAAATAGTTGACAATGACAAAAAAAGTTTTTTTCACGCTTACCCTGCTTATTTCATTGGTCGGTGGAACTGCTTTTTCACAGGTATTGCCACAAGTATCCGTTGCGTATGTAAATACAACTGAACTATTGGATCAAATGCCTGAAAAAGCACGGGCTACACAGCAACTGCTTACATTAAGTGAGAACTACGAAAAAGAGCTGGAACTGATGCAGAACGAGTACAACAAAAAGTATTCCGACTATATCACTTATCAAGCCTCTCTTTCAGAAAATATCAAGCTGCGGAGGATGCAGGAACTAACCGAATTGGAAGGCAGAATAAACCAATTCATGGAACTGGCCCAGAAAGACATTGAAAATCAGGAAAAAGAATTAGTGGAACCCCTGAAACAAAAAATAAACAATGCCATTCATGCTGTCGGGATCGAACAGGGATATACTGTGATTTACGATTTGGCCAATCCCGGGATCGCTTTTGTATCGCCTGACGCGGTAAATGCCAATCCTTACGTAAAATCAAAATTAGGCATCCGTTAAGCGAAATCCTCAACAGACGTGGAGGAACAGACTAACTATAAAAGCCGGGAAACAAATCCCATCGGTATCTTCGACTCCGGATACGGCGGACTTACGGTACTTTCCGAAATAAAGACGCTGATGCCGGAATATGATTATATTTACCTGGGCGATAATGCTCGCGCTCCCTATGGCAGCCGCTCATTTGAGCGGGTATACCAGTTTACACTCGAAGCAGTGAAATGGTTCTTCAGGCAAGGGTGCCATCTGGTAATCCTCGCATGTAATACGGCATCAGCAAAAGCATTAAGAACCATTCAGCAGGTCAACCTTCCGCAACTAGACCCTTCGAGAAGGGTACTGGGTGTGATTCGTCCTACTGCTGAGTCGGTGTCAACTCTTTCGGAAAGTGGTCATATAGGTATTTTGGGGACAGAAGGGACTATTCGCTCGGGATCATATGAATTGGAAATCAAAAAACTTTATCCTGATGTAACCGTAACCGGTGAATCATGCCCCATGTGGGTTCCCCTTGTAGAAAACAGGGAGTACGACAAACCGGGAGCCGATTATTTTGTACAACAACATTTGGAAAGGATTTTTGAAAAAGATCCTCTTATCGATACGATAATCCTGGGATGCACCCATTACCCGCTTCTCACGGAAAAGATAACCCGATACCTGCCGGAAAACGTAAAAATAATCTCTCAGGGAAAATATGTAGCCGAAAGCCTCAAAAACTATTTGCAAAGACATCCGGAAATGGACAGGAACTGCACAAAGAATGGAAGCATATACTATTTTACAACCGACTCGGCGGAAAGATTCGGACAGCAAGCGTCTATCTTTCTGAATGAGCAGGTTACAGCATTACAAACCAATCTCGAATAAAAGTTATGAACTGGTTTGATCTGACCGTAGGCATACTGCTGCTCATTGCCTTCATCAATGGATACCGTAAGGGGTTGATTATGCAGCTCGTGGGATTGGCAACCATCATATTGGCAGCTGTCTTCGGAGGAAGGTTGGCCCAGACCATCCTACCCCAAATAAACAGAATAATTGATCTCTCACCCGAGGTGGCGAGGGTATTGTCTTTCATCCTGGCATTCGTAGCCATTGCCGTAGGTCTCTCTCTGGTCGGCCGGTTATTGCAGCGTTTTATTGATATAGTTTTTCTCAGCTTTATCAACCGGTTGTTGGGAGCTGTGATTGCCGCCGGTACCATGATGGTTTTCCTGAGTATTATTCTCAATCTCGTACTGATGCTCGACCTCAACCAGCAAGTCATCAATAAAAAAACAAAAGAAGAATCATTCTTCTTCGAACGGGTCGAAGCAGTAGTTCCTGCTATCGTTCCCTATCTGCAACCTCAGTTATGGGATGAGATCATACCTGAAAAGTATCGTGAAGAGATCGAAAAGAAAAATGAGCCTATTATTGATTCGACATACCAACAACGCCATTTCAATATTTAGTAAAAAGGAGGAAAGCTTGATTTCATGATTTCATAATTTAACGATTTTGAATTTGGAATCTTGAGATTTTGAAATTTTGAATAGAATGAAACTATTACGAATACATAAAGAAGGTAAATCAGCAGTGATAAAGATCGGCATAGTGCTGATAATATTCAATGTGATTTTTTTCATACTACCATCCGGTAAAATATTTACGTTCATCCAGGTATCTTTGTCAATACTGCTATATGCCATGGCTCTCAACTTTTACCGGCATCCCAATCGCACCTATAAAGGCGATCTGCATGGATTGGTAAATGCACCTACTGACGGAAAGGTCGTGGTCATTGAGAAAGTATTCGAAAAAGAGTTCTTTCATGATGAACGTATCCAGATATCCATCTTTATGTCATTCTTTAATGCTCACTCAAACTGGATACCGGTTACCGGCAAGATCACCCATTTTTCCCATGTGGAAGGGAACTTTCATGCGGCTTACCTGCCTAAATCGAGTCATGAAAATGAACATACAAATATTTTGATTGAAACACCCGATCATGGGACTATACTTACCAAACAGATCGCCGGGGCAGTGGCACGAAGAGTCGTCACCTATGTGAAAGAAGGAGACGAAGTACATATAGGATCTCCACTCGGGTTTATCAAACTAGGCTCACGTATGGATATTTTCCTGCCACCCGACAGTGAAATATTGGTCGAACTGGGAGAAGAAGTACATGCCAATGTCACCTTTTTGGCAAGGCTATCCCAAAAAGAAAGATAACGGACTATGCGGAAACAAATACCCAATATACTCACTCTGTCAAATCTCTTCTCGGGATGCATAGCCGTTGTCATGGCTTTTCAGGCCAACTTCAAGGCGGTGGTGATATGGGTGGCAGTTGCCGCCCTGTTCGATTTTTTGGATGGGATGGCGGCACGATTGCTGAAGGCTTATTCTCCTCTGGGAAAAGAACTGGACTCCCTGGCAGACGTAATCAGCTTCGGTGTGGCTCCTGCAGCGGCAGTTTTTATACTACTCAGGGATTACTTCTTACTACCAGGTTATCTGGAACCTCTACACGTCTGGATCCCATACCTGGCATTTCTCATACCCGTTTTTTCTGCCTACCGGCTGGCTAAATTCAATATTGACGAACGACAAACCAGTTCATTTATAGGCCTGCCTACTCCCGCTAACGGACTATTTTGGATCAGCTACAGTTACGGAATGACTCAATTCGTAACCGGGAATGAAAACTTTTTCTATCTCACTACAGGATTGATTATCGTGATGTCAGTGTTGATGGTCTCCGAAATACCGATGTTCTCACTGAAAATCAAAAAAATATCGTTCAAAGGCAATGAGAAACAGATACTCCTGATTGTAGTAATGTTACTGCTTATAGCATTACAAGGTATCAGCGGCATCTTCTGGGGAATCGGTGCCTACATCTTTCTCTCTGTTATAGGGCACAGTAGAAAATAGAGAACTATTTCGTTAAGCAATACGCGCAGAAGACAAACTTGGCTGAATGTTTTCGATAAGCGAACACAGAGGAAAAACAAGTTTTTACTATGTTAAGCGTAGAAAACAACTAAATTATTTGAATTATGCCGTTGCGAGAATTGAAAATCGAGGAACCTATGACTCAAATAGTCTAACTTTAGTGAACCGTTAAATAATACAAATAGATTGATTATCATTTCGTAAATCATTGTATCTTTATTCCTAAATCAATTTATCACACAATATATGGGATTCTTAATTAAATTTCTTCTGGGTTTTATGGTTGTCTATTTTTTGCTGAAAGCAGTCGCCGCCTTTCTTATGGGAAAGCGTGGCAGACAGACTTCAAACTTCCGGCAGCAACGGGCACAACAAGCCAAACAACCTGAAAACCAGCAGGATAGAATCATTGAGTATCAGAAAAAGAAATTCGAGTCGAGCGAAATCGAAGATGCAGATTTTGTAGAAGTAAAAGACAGCCGTAAAATATAAATCCGACAAGATAAAGGATCTATACAAACAACCCGTCGACAGCCGCTCTTTTCAATTCAGGATAGGGGCGGCTCATTTTCTACAGGAAAGGGATTTACCTGTACAGATATTTCTAAGTTAGTTTAAAAATAGCTATTTTTGCAAAAAGGAAAATCATTACAATCATATACAATCATGACAGATATTTTTGACCGGCTGAAAAGTGCCGAAGGTCCGCTTGAACAGTATCGCAAGAAAGCGGAAGGATATTTTATATTCCCCGAATTGGAAGGTGAAATAGGCCCAAGGATGAAGTTCCTTGGAAGAGAGGTGATCACATGGAGTTTAAATAACTACCTCGGATTGGCCAACCATCCCGAAGTACGTGAAGCGGATGCGAAAGCAGCAGCCGACTGGGGAATGGCATATCCCATGGGAGCGCGCATGATGTCAGGCCAAACGAAATATCACAGAGAATTGGAGGAAAAACTCGCTGCCTTTGAGAAAAAGGAGGCTGCCTACCTACTGAATTATGGCTATCAGGGAATGGTTTCGATTATCGATTCACTGGTCTCAAGGAATGATGTCATTGTTTACGACTCCGAATCCCATGCTTGTATCATGGACGGTATTTTTCTGCATAAAGCCAAGGGTGGAAAGAGTTTTGTCTATCCCCATAATGATATGGAGAGATGCGACAAGATGCTTGGTTTCGCAACAAAAAAAGCAGAAGAGACAGACGGTGGCATCCTGGTGATTACCGAAGGGGTATTCGGCATGTCGGGCGATTTGGGAAATCTTCCCGGGATTGTCAAACTCAGGGAGAAATACAATTTCCGCCTCATGATAGATGATGCACACGGATTTGGTACCATGGGTGAGACCGGAGCGGGTGCAAGCGAACATTTCGGATTGATGGACGAAGTAGATATCTATTTTGGCACTTTTGCCAAATCAATGGCAGGTATCGGAGCCTTTGTCGCTTCAGAAAAAGCCATCGTCAATTCACTGAAATACAATATGCGATCGCAGATCTTTGCCAAATCGTTGCCCATGCCCATGGTGATCGGAGCATTGAAACGCCTCGAGATATTACAAACACAGCCCCAATATAAAGAAAACCTGTGGAAAATCGCCAAGTCGCTGCAACAAGGGCTGATTGCAGAGGGATTCAATATTGGCAATACGCAATCACCGGTGACACCCGTTTATTTCAGCGGCTCGGTTCCCGAAGGTACCAATATTGTGATCGACCTGCGTGAGAATTACAACGTATTTTGCTCTATTGTCGTATATCCGGTAGTACCCAAAGGAGTATTAATGCTCAGACTGATCCCCACGGCTTCCCATACGCAGAAGGATGTGGATGAGACCATTGAGGTATTCAAGAAGATAAAGGTAAATCTCGAAGCGGGAAAATATATGGCCGACGAGATGAAATCGATGTCCACTACATAAAAAAAGAGAATGCTCCGTATAAAAATTCAGCATAAGTACCATTTGGCCTGTACCCAATGCGGGCACGTTACTCCCAACTTCTGGACATGGTTCGAACAGAACCAACAATGCCCGAAATGCGGAAGTAAACATTCCGAGGTATGGTACAACCGCCGTTATCAGCGGTTATCCCGACTTATCGGGCGCCGTGCTCCTAACAGTTTCTGGCACTATTTCCCTTTTCTTCCGTTGTTACGCAGGAGACATATCATATCAAAAGGAGAAGGTGCCATTCCGGTAGAACGATGGACATTCCTGGAAGAGTTTGCAAAAAAGAAGTACGGGCTCGATCTCAATGTACATGTCTATAGGAATGATTTAAACGGAGGTACCGGTACATTCAAGGATATTGCTGCTTCATTGGCGGCCAGCCTGTTCAACGAGATCGGTATCGACCAATATTGCATCGCTTCCACCGGTAATTCAGCTACAGCTTACGCAAAATACCTTTCACTGGCAAAGGTAAACTGCTCGGTATTTATGCCGGAGGATGCCATCAAGACATCGGAAGCGACCATCAGCTCCTACGGGCAGCAGGTGTTCCGTGTGATGGGCGACTATGCCAAAGCAAAGGAGATCGCCGCAGGATATGCCAAATTGCACAATATCCCAATATCGACCGGCAATATCGATCCTATCCGTGTGGAAGCAAAGAAGACCATGGTATTCGAATGGCTCCGCCAGATGGATAAGTTCCCTGACGTATATATCCAGGCAGTCAGCGGCGGTACAGGCCCCATTGCCATAGACAAAGGTATCCGCGAGATCAAACAGGTCTATCCTGAATTGAAAAATCCCCGCTTCCTTCTGGTACAGACAGACGGCTGCGACCCGATGGTGCAGGCATGGGAAGATGCCGAAGCCGCCGGATTCCCCGAAGGTTTCGAGAAGAAGTATCCTATCATCGACAATCCCCAGACAGAGGTACCCACCCTGGCGACCGGTAATCCCGCTACCTACCCCATCGTAGCAAAACTGGTAAAAGAGTCAGGAGGCAGCTTCCTGCGAATGCACGAAAAGAAACTGGTACCCGTGGGTAAACTGACTGCCTATGAGCAGAAAGTAATCCCTGGGCCGGCATCTGCCGTTTCTATCGCCGGATTCTTCGTCGCACTCAGGAAAAACCTCATCAAAAACGGAGAGACAGTGCTGCTCAATATCGGAGAAGGACCCAATCGTGCGCCCTATTTCCTGGAGCAGATGATCTATACCTCCCATAATGTATATAATGTGGATGAATGTGCTCCCCACTCCATAGACGATTACCGGTCACAACTCTGGAATGAGGTGATGCGCGACTAATTGAAGGTGAAAAGGAGGGAAAGTGGGAAGATGGTTAGGCTAATGAAATAATTTGTTGATGCAATAATTAGTTAATATGCTGATTATAAAAGAGAAAAACGAAAAGTAAAATTGGTAATTAGTAATTGGTAATTGATAATAAAACCATATGGATCACAGGCGCTTCATCGGGTATCGGTGAAGCATGCGCTTATCTCTATGCACGGGAAGGAGTCGACCTGATCCTTACGGCTACACGGGCTGACAGGTTGGTGGAAGTGCAGGCAGAGTGTATCCGGCTTGGTGCACAATGCGTAATATTACCATATGACCTGACCGACCTGGCACATATCGACGAGCTGACCGACAAAGCCATTGCTGCTTTCGGGAAGATCGACATTGCTTTTCTGAATGCCGGTATCAGTCAACGCTCCAAAATACTGGAAACAGACGGCAGGGTAGATGAAAAGATCATGGCCGTGAACTTCTTCGCACCGGTAAAGATCAGCAAACGGCTGTTACCTGACATGATTAAAAAAGGCGGAGGAACTATCGCTGTCACCACCAGCATCTCCGGGAAATTCGGCTTTCCTCTGCGATCGGCCTATGCTTCATCCAAATTTGCCCTTTATGGTTTTTTCGAAACCTTCCACGCGGAGTACTACGACCAGAATATCCGGGTAGTGATGGTCTGTCCCGGACGGGTAAAGACAAACATCTCTTACAATGCGTTAGAAGCCGACGGAAGAAAACACGGACAAATGGATGACGGACAGAACAGCGGCATCTCTGCGGAGAAAGCAGCAAAGAAGATCGTGAAGGCTATTAAAAAGCAAAAACCTGAGGTGCTCGTCGGAGGTAAAGAGTTACTGATGGTACATATCAAGCGTTTTTTTCCCGGGCTGGCAAGGAAAATGGTTAGAAAGATCAAAGCGACATAATTGTATGAAAGAGAACTACATCATTGCAGGAATCCAACAGGTAGGTATCGGAGTAGAGAAACTGTATGAAGCATGGAAATACTATATTGACCTGTTCAATATGGATATCCGTATTCTTGAGGACGATAAAGTTGCCGAACTGATGCTACCCTACACGGGAGGAAAACCACAACGGCGCCACGCTCTGATTGCTGTTAATATGCAGGGTGGCGGCGGTTTTGAAGTGTGGCAATACTCAGAACGGAAGCCAAAACCGCTTGACTTCACATTGAATATGGGCGACCTGGGTGTTTTGGTCTGCAAAGTCAAAAGCAGGGACGTTGCCCACACATTCGAAGAATTTTCCAAAAATCCGAAAACCCATATCCTCGGCGGACTCAACAAAAATATCGACGGAAATCAGACTTTTTATGTGAAAGACCCATATGAAAATCTGTTTCAAATCGTACAGGACGATTACATTTTTAAAGACGAAGGGCAGTCGACAGGCGGTGCGGTTGGCGTAACTATCGGTGTGACAGATATGGATAAAGCGATGACAGTATATCGTGATATTCTGGGTTACGACAAGATCATCGCAGACGAGACAGGCGTTTTTCCCGATTTCGAAGGATTGCCTTCAGGCACACAAAAATTTCGTCGTCGTTTGTTGACACACGCACAACCCAGAAAAGGAAGCCTTAGTGAACTGTTCGGCCCCTCCTATATCGAGTTGGTGCAGGCACTGGAGCGTACCCCGAAAAAACTTTACGAAGGGCGTTTCTGGGGTGATCCCGGCTTTATTCAGGTTTGTTTCGATATCCGGAATATGGATGCATTATGCAAAAAGTGTGCGGAGTTGGGACATCCCTTCACGGTAGATACCACGCAAAATATCAAGGAAGGCAACTCCTTCGATATGGGTGATGCCGCAGGACAATTTGCCTATATTGAAGATCCGGACGGTACGTTGATCGAATTTGTGGAAACACACAAAATACCAATCGCAAAAAAATTAGGACTAAGCCTTAACCTGAAAAACAGGGATCCCGAAAAACCGCTTCCGAAATGGATGCTTGGAATGCTTCGCCTTATGCGGGTAAAATCCTCCAAAATATAGTAGGAAATTCCTCCTGGACACAATTTTTTTGCCGTTTTTCAGTTATACACATAATGGAAAAACGATGTTCATTATTAATCGTACTTCTGCTGCTATGCAGTCTATTACATCTGCAGGCACAATGGGATGATCCGCCCGGTCAATACTGGGCCGTAAAGAGTTATCTCAATCCCTCGTTTGCAGGTGATGCAGAGGCAATCAGCACCACCGCCTTTTACCGTTATGCATGGAGAGGCATAGAAAATGCACCTCAACAACTTATCCTTACTGCTGATATGCCCTTTGAATTTTTCGGCAGACGCCACGGCGTCGGATTGGTGATTAATAATGAAACCGTAGGTCAACTGCGCAACTCATTACTGGCAGCACAATACAGTTTCAAAAAAGAGATTGGTGAAGGCTTTCTGAATATGGGGCTGCAAGCCGGAATGTATGACCTGAATTTCGATGCAAGGAGCAGATATATTTTCGAAGATTCCTTGCAACACGGTCGGAGTATGTTGAAAGTAAACTCGGTCGACAAGCAGGTGATAGACCTCAGCGCCGGTATCTCCTGGACAGGGAGATCTGTTTTCATAGGTCTGTCGGCAATACATCTCAATCAACCCCGGTTTTATGCACACGATGACTCTCTGGGAGCTGATCTTCAAAGTGATTCTACTTTGTCGGCCATTCCCCTTTCCTATAATTTGACGGCCGGATACAATATTACTCTTTTTCATACGTTAGAAATACAACCGATGCTGTGGGTTCAAACCGACCTCAGCACGCTACAAGTGCAGGCTACGCTTCGCCTCGAATACAATAAGAAATTATCAGGTGGTGCATCATGGAGGATGAACGACGGATATCTGCTTTTTGCTGGAACTACCATCCGTGAAGTAGAGTTGGGATATGCCTACGGACTGCATACTATGGGAGTCGGACAAAATAGCAGAGGGAGCCATGAGCTCTACCTCCGGTATAATTTTCCACTCGATCATTTCAAACCGAAGCGGCAACCGCATAAGAGCATCCGGCTTTTATAGTGAAAAATGAAGAATGAATAGTGAAAAATGAGACGATTGATGCTAATTTTTAATTATTCACTTTTAATTTTTAATTGGAAATTATGAAAAGATATATATTATTCGTGCTGATACTGATTATGATTGCTTCCTGTGGCAGACGGGGGATCGGTAACAGTATCGGCGGTGAACTGACCGGCGTTCCTGTAGGTAAAGTATGGGGAGAACCCACACCCTACAATATGGTATTAGTGTCACGGGGAGCTTATATTATGGGGCCGGGAGAGATCGATTCGCTTTGGGGATTTTCGATACCTACCCGCGGCGTATCAGTGGATAATTTCTGGATGGACGAAACGGAAATCACTAACTCCCAATACAAACAGTTTGTTTACTGGGTACGGGATTCCATCATCCGAGAACGGCTGACAGACCCGACCTACGCCGGCGATGACTTTTACAAGATCACTGAGGATGAATACGGTGATCCTGTCACCCCCCGGTTGAACTGGAGGATTCCAATCCCCTGGACAAGAAATACCGAAGAGGAAGAAGCTGCCATCAACAGTGTCTATACCACACATCCCATCACAGGAGAAAAAATGCTGGATGCCCGCCAGATGAATTTTCGTTACGAGTGGTTTGATGCGGCGGAAGCGGCCAGACGACAGCACCGACTGAATCCCGCAGAGAGGACATTGAACAGTGACATCATCATCGATCCGAACGAAGTCATCATAATATCGAAAGATACAGCTTATATTGCTTCCGACGGACGAATTGTCAATGAAACCATTACCCGTCCCCTGAGCAGCCTTTACGACTTCGTACACACACGTATCGTCAATATATACCCTGATACCACCTGCTGGGTGAACGATTTTCCGAACGCGGATAATGAACGCTATTTACGTAACTATTTTTCCCATCCCGCCTACGCACACCACCCGGTAGTAGGAGTTTCATGGGAGCAGGCGACTGCTTTCTGTGAGTGGCGTACCCTCTTTCTGCGCAGGAGTATTAACAGGGAAGGAGTGACGATAGAAAAATATCGTCTCCCTACCGAAGCGGAATGGGAAATAGCAGCACGGAATGCCAATTCCGACAACCAATACCCGTGGGACTCTAACGCCACAACAAGCGAAAGCGGCTGTTTCCAGGCCAACTTCAAACCGGGCGACGGAGCCTATGGTGCCGATAACCATCTTATTCCCGCTAAAGTAAGAAGTTTCAAGCCTAATAACTCAGGATTGTATGATATGGCCGGGAATGTGGCGGAATGGACCTCTACCGCTTACACCGAGTCGGGGAACGAACTGATGGGTGACCTGAACCCTGAATACAGTTATAATGCTACTACCGAAGATCCCTATGTCCTGAAACGAAAAGTAGTGAAAGGAGGTTCATGGAAAGATATCTCTACCTTTATCCGGTCGGATATGCGCGACAGCGAACACCAGAACCGTGGACGTTCCTATATCGGATTTCGTTGCGTAAGAACGCAGGTCAGTTCGGGAAAATAAATTTCAGATTCAAAATTCAAAATTCAAGATTTGTTCAATTCCTATTCATTGGTAACTGATAATTAGTAATTAAAAAAATGAATGCCTACAAAAGATATAAAAACCGGCTTGAACGGTTTCTACAAACCGAGCGGGGGAAACGGTTCATCAATTTCGCCTATAGTTTCGGAGCTGCCATCGTGATACTCGGTGCGATGTTTAAACTGCTCCACTTTCCCTTCGGCAATGAGATGCTCTTCATCGGGATGGTCACCGAATGTATCGTCTTTATCCTCTCGGCGTTCGATTCACCAATACGCGATTACAGGTGGGAGCAGGTATTCCCGGCGCTCTCTTCCGTAAACTCTGAAGAGGATCCCGGTTTTAACGCTGCTATAGCACAACAGACACCACCATCCGCTCGTGAAACGATTTCCGTTTCCGCTACGCACAATTTTGCTCCACAACACTCCGAAGTATCTACAACGCCCCACATCCATCCAACAAATTCGCCCGGCGAACCGGGGTATGAAATCCCTCACAATCTTTCGGCACATTCCGAAGAATACGGCAAACAGATGGAAAACCTTAATCGTACATTGTCAGGACTCAACTCCATCTATGAGATACAGCTCAAAAGCGTCAGCAGCCAGATCGGCGCCATCGAACAGATCAACCAGGGACTGGGCCGCCTTAGAACTATGTATGGCGATACCCTCCCTGACGGATCGGTCATTAAAGCAGAGACAGAGAAAATGGCGGATCAGCTCAGAGAACTGAACGAAGTCTATGCGCGTATGCTGAATGCCATGACAGTCAACAAACAGAACAATCCCGGTAACCCCATCACATAATCCTATCCATGGCAGTCAACAGTCCCAATTCCCCCCGCCAGAAAATGATCAACCTGATGTATCTGGTATTCATTGCAATGCTGGCGTTGAACGTATCGGTCGAAGTACTCGACGGATTCGAAATGGTGGATAATAGTCTGGGAAATTCATCCGGCACGATGCTGGAACGCAATAGGCTGATCATGGATGAATTAACGGCCTACCATGCACAAAACCCGGAAAAGGCCGGGGAGTGGTACCGGAAAGGGGTGCAGGTACGCGCCATGAGCGATTCGCTGACAAGGTATATTGGCGAACTGAAACTGCGTATGGTACGTGAAGCCGATGGAAGAAAAGCGGATATCAGTAACATCAAACACAAAGACGATCTGGAAGCCGCGTCGGTGGTTATGCTCTCCCCCGTAAATGGTGAAGGAAGAAAATTCAGGAATACAATCGATACCTACCGCGACTCAGTAACGCAACTCGTTACAGATCCTGCCCGTCGGGCAATTATCGAAAAAAACCTCAGCACACAACCACGGTCAGCCAATAAAAGCTGGGAAGCCTCTCTCTTTGAACAAATGCCGCTGGCTGCAGCTATCACCATGCTTACCAAGATAGAGAATGATATCCGTTCATCGGAAGGAGAAGCACTCTCCAATATCCTGCACAATGTGGATATTGGAGATTTTCGTGTAAACCGGCTGAATGCCTATATCATCCCCGAGTCCGATATCGTCATCCAAGGTGGTTCCTATAATGCCCGTATTGTACTCTCGGCAGAAGACTCTACCCGACAACCTCTTATTATGGTCAACGGGGAGATTCTCGATACAGAAGAAAACGGATCCTTTTCCGTCCGGGCTGACCGTACCGGAACATTCCCTGTAGAAGGATATTTAGAAATGACCGGCAGTGATGGTAGCGTGACCCGTCGCCCGTTTGCAGGCAGCTACACTGTGATTGAACCGATCGCTACCATTGCTCCTACCCTGATGAATGTATTGTACGCCGGCATCGATAACGAGATCGGCATTTCCGTACCCGGTATCGCTCCGCAGGATGTCAGTGCGACTATCACCAACGGCACCCTCACCCGTCGGGGAAATATGTGGGTTGCCCGTCCCTCGTCCATAGGACAGGATGTCACGATATCGGTATCGGCCCGTACCACGGACGGAGATGTTCGTCGTGTGGCCATTAAAGAGTTCAGGGTACGCGCGCTCCCCGATCCCACTCCATATATTGAATACAGCGATGCGAACGGAAATCCGGTGATGTTCAGGGGAGGAGGATTACAGAAAGCGGTTTTAATGAATGCCAGCGGGATCAAGGCAGCCATTGACGATGGCATCCTTTCCATTCCGTTCCGGGTGACCAGTTTTCGTACTGTCTTTTTCGATTCCATGGGAAATGCTATTCCCGAAGTTTCTGATGGGAGCCATTTCTCTGATAGGCAGAAAGAGCAGATCAGACGTCTTGCACGAGGCAGTTATTTCTATATTTCGGGCGTACGTGCGGTTGGCCCTGATGGTACTGAGCGGGAGATCGCAGTGATGGAAGTGAGGGTACAGTGAAAAAGTGGAAAGGCAAAATAAGAAGTCTGAAGTTGAGAAGTAAAGAAATTTTGAATTTTGAATCTTGAATTTTGAATCTGAAATAAAGATATGCAAACAAAAGTATTATTGATATTGATCCTTTTCACAGGAAGTTTTACAGCCCTTTTCCCACAGGAAACGGCGAGGGAAAGAATAGAACGGCGTCGACAAAGTACTGTACAGACTGCCGGTACAAATATCCGTAGGGAACAACAAAACCGCCACAGCGACGAAAACATAGAAAATGCCAAATGGTCGCGTATCATCTACCGCTATCTCGATCTTACCAAAGAGGCCAATGCCCCGCTCTATTACCCGCCCACCCCTGTAGATGGAAAGATGAGCCTGTTTACTATGCTATTCAATCTATTACAGGAAGATGCTGTTGTGGCTTATGAATATCTGGACGGACGGGAAGAGTTTACAGAGGAGTACCGGGTCGATTTCCAGAAATTGCTGGATCGGTTCGGTGTTTACTATGAAACAGCCGACGGGAAAATCGTAGTGAATGACGTCGATATTCCCGGCAATGAGGTAGAAAGTTATTTCGTGAAAGAAGCTTACTATTTCGATACAGGCAGCTCTTCTTTCAAGGTAAGGCCGCTCGCCATCTGCCCTGTCTTGCAGCGCCGGGACGATTATGGTACCACCACCCGTTATCCCCTCTTCTGGATTCCTTACGACGAAATAGCTCCTTATGCACGGCGGATACCAGTCATGAGTTCTTCACTCAATAACAACATGAGCGGCAGCGTTGATGATTTTTTTCGCATGAGAAAGTACGACGGGGAGATCTACAAAGCACAGAATCCACGGAACCTTGCCATCTCGCAGTACACCTCCACTCCCGAAGAAATAAAGACGGAACAGGAGAGGATTGAACAGGAACTGGTTGATTTCGAAAAGAGTCTCTGGAAGCATGAAAATCATTCCATTGTCCCTCCACAGCAGAAAGTAAACCGCCGGAACAACAGAAGACCTCCGATAAGTTCGTCCGGCGCTGCTTCCGTTTCAATGAGAGACAGAAGATATTAATAATATCTGTCAGTTTGTGAATAATAGCCTAATACGCTGATGGGCGAGCCTTCAGGGATAGTATTAATCTATAAATTCAGATAAAATGCAAGTAACAGTTTGGGACACCTATGTAACGCGACAAACAGGAATGATAACGATAGTCTTCACTATCTTTATTCTTTCTTCCTGCTCTAACCCGCAAAAACCGGAGAACACGGAAATCATCTGGGACAATTACGGCGTGCCGCACGTGTATGCTAACAATGAAGCGGAGATGTATTATGCTTTTGGATGGGCACAAATGCAGAACCATGCTAACCTGATCTTGAAATTATATGCCCAGGCGCGGGGGAGGGCATCGGAATATTTCGGCGAGGAGTATATGGATTCTGATAAACTCACCCATCTGTTCAATCTGCCCGATTCTGCAGAAGCGCACTATAACAAATCCGGTAGCAGAGATAAACAGTATTTAGAGGCATTCGTAAAGGGTCTCAACGATTATGCAAAAGCGCATCCCGATAAAATAGATGACAGGGTGAAACAGGTGTTGCCTGTTTTAGTCACGGATGTGCTGGCTCACGGTAAAAGAGTTATATGTCTTGAATTTATTGGAGGAAACGATATAGCCGAGACCATAAAAGAAACAACGCCGGGCTCTAACTCCTATGCAATTGCTCCTTCTAAATCCGAATCAGGGAATGCGATGTTGGTTGCCAATCCTCATCTACCCTGGAATGATTTTTACTTGTTTTTTGAAGCACAGTTGACTGCTCCCGGCTTTAACGTGTATGGTGTTACTTTGGTAGGTATGCCTGTGTTAAACATCGCCTTTAACGAACAGCTAGGATGGACGCATACTGTAAATACCATTGATGCTTCGGACAGATACGAGTTAACGCTGCAGGAGGGTGGTTACCTGCTTGATGGCAAAAGTGTGCCTTTCCAGGAAAAGAGAGTGCCTTTAAAAGTACTGCAAAAAGATGGCACGGTTCAACAGCTGGATATTGAATTAAGGTATTCCAAACATGGACCCGTAATGGGTGAGAAAGACAACAAGGCTTATGCCGTAAGGGTTGCAGGACTTGAAAACAGTTCATATTATGCCCAGTATCATGAAATGGGTAAAGCTAAAAACATGAAAGAGTTTGAAGATGCTTTAAAAATGATGCAAATTCCAATGTTCAATCTCATATATGCCGATAAAGAGGGTAACATTCTCTATCTCTTTAATGGCAATGTTCCTGTAAGATCTGAAGGTGATTGGGTTTTCTGGAATGGTACTGTGGATGGTACACAGTCGAAATATATCTGGAACAGGTACCATGATTATGATGATCTGCCGAAGTTGATTAATCCCTCTTCGGGTTTTGTACAAAATGCGAATGATCCGCCCTGGACATCTACTTATCCGCTTTTACTGGACTTTGAGGACTTTCCTCCTTATATGTCTCCGGAGGATATGCCGGTATCTTTAAGGGCGCAACGTGCAGTGAACCTGATTAAAGATGATGCTTCTATCAGTTTTGATGAACTGGTTGATTATAAGTTAGACACGGGAATGGAGGCTGCCGGCCGTTTTTTAGATAACCTGCTGGCTGCAGTAGAACAACACCCTGATTCAACAGCACTGAGAGCTGCTTTGGTACTGGAACAGTGGGATAGAGCTACCAATGTAGATAGTCGTGGTGCTGTCCTTTTTGGAAGATGGCTCGATAAGCTTGACAGTGATATGTTTGCAATTCCATGGAGTGCCGAGAGACCTGTTTCCACTCCTGAAGGATTAAATAATCCAAAGCAGGCTGTCGAGCTGTTAGTAAGTGCTGCCAGGGAGGTAGAAGAGACCTATGGTTCAATGGATGTTGCCTGGGGTGATGTTAACCGGTACAAAGCAGGTGAATATGAATTTCCGGCGAATGGAGGTCCTGGCAAATACGGCGTTTTCAGAACTATGTATTTTCAACCAAACGGGGGGAACAATAAAAACTATGCATATCATGGTGACACGTTTGTAGCGGTTGTTGAATTTGGAGAGATAGTGAAAGCAGAGGTTTTACTAAGTTATGGCAATGCTACTCAGCCGGACAGTAAGTTTATCGGCGATCAGTTGCAACTGCTTTCTGAAAACAGGCTGCGTCCCGCATTTTTGACCAGGCAGGACGTTTTACAAAATATGGATAAAAGAGAAAAGCTGTAAAACAGTTTCCTATTACTGCCCGATACCGCTATAAGCAAAACCGTAAGAGGCAAGCTCTTCCATATTGTAGATATTTCTCCCGTCGATCACAACATGGTTGTTCATGATCTTCTTCAGAATGCTCCAGTTGGGCAACCGGAATTCTTTCCATTCAGTAGGTACTATCAGCGCATCAGCGCCATTAGCGGCATCATAAATATCGGTAGCGTAATAGATAGAATCGTTCAGGTAATAACGGGCTTCCTGCATTGCTGCGGGATCATAAGCCCGTACAGACACGCCTGCCTCCCGCAGGCTTCTGATCAGAGTGAGTGACGGGGCTTCACGCATATCGTCGGTTTCCGGCTTAAACGACAATCCCCATACAGCTGCGGTCCTCCCTTCCATCTTGCCGTTAAAATGATGTTTAAATTTTTGAAACAGGATATCTTTCTGGCGATTATTCACTTCTTCGACTGCCTTCAAAACGTTCATCTCATATCCGGCATCTTCCGCCACCTTAATCAATGCACGAATATCTTTGGGAAAACAGCTACCTCCATAACCGCAACCGGGATAAAGGAAACTTCTGCCGATACGGGAATCGCTGCCCATACCACGGCGCACCATATTCACGTCAGCCCCTACCCTCTCGCACAGATTGGCGATATCGTTCATAAAGCTGATACGGGTAGCCAGCATGGCGTTGGACGCATACTTGGTCATCTCCGACGAGAGGATATCCATAAAGATAACCCGGAAATTATTCAGCACGAAAGGACGGTAAAGCTTAGTCATCAGGTTTTTTGCTTCTTCGCTTTCCACTCCCACAATCACCCGGTCGGGGCTCATAAAGTCGTTTACAGCCGCACCTTCCTTCAGAAATTCGGGATTGGAAGCCACATCAAATCGCAGATCTGTCAATCCCCGTTCATCAAGTCGTTTTCTCACCAGATCCCTGATACGATATGAAGTTCCAACGGGTACAGTACTTTTGGTGACAATCAACAAGGGTTTGGACATGTGCTCGGCAATAGTGTTTGCCACCGTCATCACATAAGAAAGATCGGCAGTCCCGTCTTTGCCGGAGGGAGTACCCACCGCGATGAACACAATTTCCATATCGTTCAGTATAGCCGGCAAATCAGTCGAAAAATGAAGACGGTCCGCTTCATAGTTGCGTACCACAATATTCTTTAAACCCGGTTCGTAAATGGGAATAATTCCCTTCTTCAGTCTCTCTATCTTTTCACTATCGATATCCACACAGGTCACATCGACACCCATTTCAGAAAAGCAGGCTCCGGAAACCAACCCTACATAACCTGTTCCAACAATAGCTATTTTCATATTTTAATAGATTTAAAATTCCAGATTCAAAATTCAAAATTCTCAATCATCAAATCGTCAAATTATCACATCTTCAAATCATCGAATTATCACATCTTCAAATCATCGAATCATTAGTCCTATTATCACATTGGCATCCCCTGTCCCGATTTATCGGGATTGGCTTATTGACTCATTGGCAGATTAATCATCACATCGTTAAGTCACCCACCTTATCCCGTCAACTTCACTGTTGGAGTTTCTTTCTCAAGTTATTGACGGGATAAAGCACTGTCAACAGGCTTATCAAGCTCACAACCGCAAAGGCGATCACCACATCCGTCATTTTGACGATCACCGGATAGGCATCGATAATATAAGCACCGGGCGTATCACTTAACTGAAGCAATCCGAAATATTGTTGTAATAAACATAATGCCAATCCGGTAATTATCCCGGAGATGATACCGATAAACGAAATCAGCCATCCTTCGTACAAAAAGATACGCGATATCAATTGTTCGGATGCTCCCATATTCTGCAGGCTTTTGATATCGTCCCGTTTCTCCACGATCAGCATTGAAAGCGAACCCACCAGATTAAAAACAGCAATCAACAAGACGAATACCATGATAAGGAAGGTCACCCATTTCTCAATTTGCATCATCCGGTACGATTCTTTTTGTTGTTGATACCGGTCTTCCACAAGAAAATCATCTCCCAGGATACGTTCTATTTCACGCTTCACTCTGTTTACCGAGACGTTGGGTTCCAATTTGATATCCAGTGATGTCACTTGGTTTTCATACCCAAAAAGATCCCGCGCCAGTTGAATAGGAACGATAGCCATTTGTTCGTCATATTCCGGGGAATTGAGGCTGAACACGCCACCAATCTGAATGTATGCTCTAGTGAATGCTGCTGCCGGGTTAGCCAGGTTTACCCTTACGTCACGCTTGGGTGCATATATTTCAATCGGATTGATAAAACCGGGACGTGCGCCAAGTGTCATTGCCAATCCGGAACCCAGCATAGTATAGTCCACTACATCTTCGCGCAGGTTAAACGATCCCTCCAGTAATAACTTCTCCATGTCGGTCATCAACTTGAACTCCTCCGATACTCCTTTCATCAGCACCGGAACCTGACTTTCGCCGAACATAAAAAGAGCATTCTCTTCCAGTGATTCGGAGATGATCTGTATACCATTTATCTGTAACGCCTTTCCAAATTCGGGCGTATGATAATCGAACACTTTTCCCTCTTTCACCGTGATCTTCAGATCGGGATCGAAAGCATTGAAGGTACCCTCCACAATACCTCCGAAACCATTAAAGATAGAAAGTACGCATACTATAGCCGCAGTAGCGACAGCAATACCGCACACCGATATAGCGGAAATCACATTGACGACATTGTGTGATTTCTTTGAGAAGAGATATCTGCGCGCTATGAAAAAGGAGACGTTCACCGGCCGGGATTTTACTGGTCATTCAATAGCCTGTCGATATTTTCGATATAATCGAGCGAGTCATCCACATGAAACGTCAGTTCAGGGATCACCCGCAATTGGTTTCTTAACCGCTTGCCCAGATCGTAACGGACGGTCTTCACATTTTCATTGATATTTTTAACCAGCTCTTCTGCTTTCTCCGACGGAAACACACTCAGATAGGCATGAGCGATACCCAGGTCGGGCGATACCCGTACGTTGGTTACCGAAATCAATACGCCCTGCATCTTTTTGGCATCCAGCAGAAAAATCTCACTGAGTTCTCTCTGTATCAACCGGTTTACTTTTTGTTGTCTGTTCGTATCCATGCTATTGTCATTTTTTTCTTATCAATGTTAATCCGTCGCGGAGAGGTAGGATCACCTTCTCCACCCGGTCGTCGTCGGCCAGTTTCCTGTTAAAATCCAATATCGCCCGGGTTGCCCAATCGTTACTTTTCACCTCTTCTATTACTTTTCCGTACCAAAGGGTATTATCGACCAGGATAAAACCTCCTTTCCTGATCTTCGGGAGGGTGTCTTCGTAATGAAGACAATAATCTTCCTTATCAGCATCAAGGAAAGCGAGGTCGAAACTTTCATCCGGAAAACCGGAGAGGATATCCAACGCATCACCAATATGAAGGATAATCTTGTTTCCGTGTTCAGACTGTGCAAAATTATCGCGTATCCGATCCTCTAATTCATCATCAATTTCGATGGTGTGAAGTTCACTGCCTTCTACAAGGCCTTCTGCAAAACAGAGAGCTGAATATCCGACAAAGGTTCCGATTTCCAGTACCCGCTTCGGACGGATCATTTGCGTGATCATTTTCAGGAAGCGTCCCTGCAGATGCCCGGAAGTCATGTTTCCCTGCAACAGTTTCATATGCGCATCCCGGTCGATCTTTTTCAGCACCTCCGGCTCCGCATCTATATGGGACAGTATGTATTCTTCTATTTTACTCATTCGCCCCCCTTCAATTACTAATTACTAATTATTTTTATCGCACGAAATGCATTATCACCGAAAGTATTATCGTGCGAAGCGCATATCGCCGAAGGCATTATCATTCACTCAAAGAGACTACATCGTATAATCGGGCAGATTATATTTCTCTTTTGCTTCGAGAATTCTCCAGGCATCTATAATCTCCAAATAGGTAGTCCCACCGGTCTCCCCAAAGCTTCCTCCCAGATAAGCTACCCTATCCTGCGATTCAATTGTATTTTTATTTACCAACTGCTGGATGGCTTCTGTAAAATAAGCCCTGCGGCTTTCCTTGGTATTACCGTCACCTTTTCCCTGTTGGAACTCTGCCCAAATACCGTATGATAACGCCAACTCACGCGCCAGCCTTTTAGTAGTGGTGATAGCGTAAACGGGACTCTTTCCCCTGAATGCCGCCAAAACCCGGGCAGTTCTGCCTGTGTGGCTATCGGTCACGATTGCCTTCACATTTAGAAGTGCGCATGACTTCACAGCCTGTTTGGCCAGAAACTCCGTCACTTCACGGTTGTCTGCCGGATCATAAGGTACACGGATATCATTTTCAGACAGCTTGGTCAATTCGGCCTCATAAGCAGTTTTTGCCATTGTACGTACCGCTTCTACCGGATATTTACCATAAGCTGTTTCACCACTCAACATCACGGCATCGGTACGATAATAGATCGCATTGGCAATATCAGTGATCTCAGCCCGTGTAGGACGTGGATTATTGATCATGGAGTGCAGCATCTGAGTAGCTACAATAACCGGTTTCTTATGATGGATGGCTTTTCTGATCAGCACACGTTGTATACCGGGAATTTTCTCCTGTGCAACTTCTATTCCCAGGTCACCCCGGGCAATCATGATACCATAAGCTGCTTCCAGTATTTCATCGGCATTATCCACTCCTTCCTGGTTTTCAATCTTGGCTATGATTTTGATATGGCTTCCCAACTCGTCCAGGATCTCCTGTACGGCTTCAACATCTTCCCTGCTTCTCACAAATGAATGAGCCACAAAATCCACATCATGTTTGGCGGCTAATTCAAGGAATTTCTTATCCCGTTCAGTAATCGCAGGAAGATTGATACGTACACCGGGGATATTCACACTCTTACGGCTTCCAATCACACCATCATTCTTAGCACAACAAAGAAGAGAATCATTCGTGACCCCAATCACTTCCAGATCTACCTCTCCGTCATCAATCAGGATATCATCTCCTATATGCATCTCATCGGTGATATTCCGGTAGGTGATATATAAGGTCTCCCTTGACGATATCTTATCAGGATTCCCTACAATTTTTATTTTGTCTCCTATTTTCAATTCAATAGGATCTTCCAGGACGGTAGTACGAATCTCCGGGCCTTTGGTATCTACCAATATAGCAATCTGGTCGGAGACTGTCCGTACATTGTTAATAATATTGAGGAACCCTTCTTCATCGAGATGGGCCGAGTTAAGCCTTACAACATTCATTCCGGCATCATAGAGTTGTTCCAAAAAGGGTATGTCACAACGCTTATCGGAAATCGTAGCAATAATTTTAGTATGTTTATGCATATAATTTTAATATTTATATTAAAGATTTCGGATTTAGTTACGCTGATTTTCAATTCAAAATTATGAAATTGTGGAATTTTGAAATCCGAAATTTTGAAATCAATAATTGGCACATTATCTTTTTACCCAAACCAGCGTACTCAGTGCCAGGCGATAGGAGTCCATTCCAAAGCCGGCGATCACCCCAATGCAGACGGCCGATATCATAGAGTGATGCCGGAACTCTTCCCGGGCATGCACATTGGAAATATGCACCTCTACTACCGGAGCAGGAATCGCTTTAATGGCGTCACGAATAGCCACGGAAGTATGGGTGTAACCACCCGCATTAAGAATAATGCCATCACTTTCAAATCCAGCTTCTTGTATCTTGTTGATAATCTCTCCTTCCACGTTTGATTGAAAGTAATCGATCTCTATTCCTGCATGATCGCTCCTCAACTGATCCAGATAATCTCCAAAAGTCTGGCCTCCGTACACTTCCGGCTCACGAACACCCAATAAGTTGAGGTTTGGTCCATTGATGATTTGAATTTTCATAACTGTATATCTATTTAGAGCACAAAGGTACATACAATCGGGGGCATTACAATAAGTAATACCCCCGAAAATATAACAGCTATGTCGTTACTTAGTTCGCTTCATCATCGATCGTCCCAGCGACCGGTCCTTCTGCTACCGGTGTAGCAAATGATGCTTCAGCCATACGTTTGTAAGAGCGATACCTCCATTGTGCATTCTCCTTCGCAGCAGCAAAAAGCTCATCAGCCTCCCTGGGGAACGATTTCATCAACTGGGTATAACGCACTTCACCGAGCAGGAAGTCTTTAAAGCGACTCCAGTCTGGTTCCTTACTATCGAGTTGGAAAGGATTCTTGCCCTCATCTTCAAGACGGGGATCATAGCGCCACAGATGCCAATATCCGCACTGTACCGCATCCTTCTGTTCAGACTGTGCATACCCCATTCCTCTTCTCAAGCCGTGGCTGATACAGGGTGAATAAGCGATCACAATTGAAGGTCCATTATAAGACTCCGCCTCTTTGATTGCTTTCAGGGTTTGTGCCTGATTAGCACCCATGGCCACCTGGGCTACATATACATATCCATAGGTAGCAGCAATCATTCCGAGGTCTTTTTTACGTATCCGCTTCCCGGCAGCGGCAAATTTAGCGACCGCAGCAGTAGGAGTAGATTTGGATGATTGACCACCGGTATTGGAATACACCTCTGTATCAAGCACTAATATATTGATATTCTGTCCACTCGCCAATACATGGTCGAGTCCTCCGAATCCGATATCATATGCCCAACCGTCCCCACCAAATACCCAGATCGATTTTTTGGAGAGGTATTTCTTTAATGAAATAATCTCAGTTGCGATGTGGTTATCCACACCGGCAAGAGAAGCAACGATTTTCGATGCCAGTTCTTTTGATAATTCAGCATCCTCACCATTTTCGATCCATTCGCGGAACAGCCCTTGTTGCTCTTCGTTAAATTCTCCGGAGACAAGCCCTTGTTGCATCAAGCTCCGAATACGATTACGCATGCTCATGTGTGCAATTGCAAAACCATATCCATATTCGGCATTATCCTCGAAAAGCGAGTTAGCCCATGCCGGTCCTTTTCCCTCTTCATTTTTTCTATAAGGGGTAGCCGGGGCAGAAGCACCATAGATAGAAGAACAACCTGTGGCATTGGCGATCATCATCCGGTCGCCATAGAGCTGGGTGATCAGTTTCACATAAGGTGTTTCACCACAACCAGAGCAAGCACCGGAGAATTCAAACAACGGTGTAGCAAACTGGGAATTCTTCACATTCAGTTTCACGTCTACCAGATGGGCTTTGCTGGTGACATGACCCACCATGTAATCCCAGTTTTTCTGGTTGTCGTACTGTGTCGCGATCGGCACCATTTGAAGCGCTTTTTGCCCTTTCTTGCCGGGACATACATCCACACAATTCTCGCAACCAAGACAATCGAGCACATCGACCTGAATACGATAACCCATATCCGGGAATTGTTTACCCTGCGCTTTCAATATTTCCACATCAGCACCCAATCCCTTCTGTTCTTCCTCAGTGAGTACGAACGGACGGATAGTAGCGTGAGGACAAATATAAGCACATTGGTTGCACTGGATACATGCTTCGGGGTTCCATACCGGCACTTTTGCTGCTACTCCACGTTTCTCGTAAGCAGTTGTGCCCATCTCCCAGGTACCATCCTCACGGCCACTGAATGCAGAAACAGGCAGGTCGTAACCGCGCTGGGCGTTCACCGGACGAACCACTTTGCGGACAAATTCGGGAGCATCATCGGAAAGATCGGCAGTGGTCTGGATGGATGCCCATTCAATAGGTACTTTCACCTGTTCAACGTCACCTCCACGATCGACAGCAGCATAATTCATTTTCACCACCTCTTCCCCTTTTCTTCCATAGGATTTCACAATGAATTTCTTCATTTGTTCCACAGCGAGTTCATAAGGAATTACATTGGATATTTTGAAGAATGCCGATTGCAGGATGGTATTGGTACGATTGCCCAACCCGATTTCATTTGCAATTTTCGTCGCATTGATAATGTAGAACCTGACATTGTTCTCGGCAAAATATTTCTTGATATGATCGGGGAGATGATTACCCACCTCTTCTTTAGGCCATACCGAGTTGAGCAGGAACGTACCGTTCTTTTTCAATCCGCGGGTCACATCATACAAATGCAGGTAGGCCGGCACGTGGCATGCCACAAAATTAGGTGTATTCACCAAATAGGTTGAACGGATAGGATTGTCTCCAAAACGAAGGTGCGAGCAGGTAAATCCACCCGATTTCTTGGAGTCGTAGGCGAAATAGGCCTGCACATATTTATCGGTATTATCACCGATGATTTTGATAGAGTTCTTATTGGCTCCTACCGTACCATCCGATCCCAGTCCGTAGAATTTGGCTTCATAAGTAGTCTCATCTATCGTGATTTCCTCTTTCAAAGGAAGTGATTTGAATGTCACATCATCTACAATACCGATAGTGAAATCGTTCTTTGGTATATTCATCGAAAGATTTTCAAATACCGATACGATCTGTGCGGGGGTTGTATCTTTAGAGGAAAGGCCGTAAATACCTCCTACAATCCCTGGAGCTCCTTCTTTTCCATAGAAGCAATCCTTGACATCGAGATAGAGCGGTTGTCCGGCAGCACCGGGTTCCTTGGTACGATCGAGCACTGCGATACGTTTCGCCGTTTCAGGAATAGCCGACAGGAATGCTTCGGCTTTAAAGGGGCGATAGAGATGAACTGCCACCATTCCCACTTTCTCTCCCCTTTCGTTGAGATAATCCACCGCTTCACGGATGGTTTCCGTTACAGACCCCATGGCGATCACCACTCTTTCAGCTTGTGAATCACCGTAATAATCGAACAGGCCGTATTTACGGCCGGTCACTGCAGCCAGCTTTTCGAGGTATTTTTCCACAATACCTGGTACTGCATCGTAGAACGGATTGGAAGCTTCACGCGCCTGGAAATAGATATCGTCATTCTGTGCCGTTCCCCTTGTAACAGGATTATCGGGATTCAGTGCACGGTCGCGGAAAGCCTTCAGTGCTTCCTGATTGATGAGCGGTGCAAGATCGTCATTCGTCAAAGCTTCTATCTTCTGGATCTCGTGTGATGTGCGGAATCCATCGAAGAAATGGAGAAAAGGAACACGGCTTTCTATTGCGGAGAGATGGGCTACTGCAGCCAAGTCCATCACCTCCTGCACCGATCCGGTGGCGAAGAGTGCGAAACCGGTAGGTCTTGCAGCCATCGCATCCTGATGATCACCAAAAATAGAAAGAGCGTGTGATGCCAATGCACGTGCCGAAACATGAAATACTCCGGGAAGTAATTCTCCTGCTATTTTGTACATGTTGGGGAGCATCAACAATAAGCCCTGTGAAGCAGTGAATGTGGATGTAAGTGCACCCGCCTGCAAAGAACCATGTACTGCTCCGGCAGCTCCGGCCTCCGATTGCATCTCCTGTACCAACACAGGCTGTCCGAAAATATTTTTTCTTCCGGATGCTGCCCATTCATCCACATATTCGGCCATGGTGGAGGAAGGGGTTATCGGATAGATCGCAGCTACTTCGCTGAACATGTAAGCGATGTGAGCGGCGGCCTGATTACCGTCGCAGGTTAAGTAAGTTTTTTGTTTTGCCATAATTATATGATGATGTTACTATAAAATTGCAATCCCTAATTTAGATCTGTTTCAATAGTTTGTTTTCTACAAATTATTTGAGTCGTTCCTCGATTTCCAATTTACGCAACGACATAGTTGTAATCTGAACGACGAAATTACTATAAAAAAGTGGAAGCAACAAACCATACTATTTTTTGTTCATGAAGAATAAGAGGAAAAACAGTTAAATTCATAAAATAAAGTTAAAAAATAATCTTTCATGAGAATATGATGTTATTATTAATATACCAATGCGCCAATATGCCAATCCCGATAAATAGGGACAACTTGTCCCGACTTGTCGGGAAATAGTACCAATAAGAATAATAGGATTCACTATAAGGGACGTTCAGGAATCTTGAATTTGGATTTTTACATCAATCAGAAATATGAAGATAATAATAATAGCCAACAGGTTACCGGTTAAAATAGAAAGAAAAGAGGAAGGGTTCTGCATCGTCAGAAGTGAAGGCGGTCTTGCCACCGGCCTCGGATCATTAGAGACTGAATCCGAAATATTTTGGGTCGGTTGGCCAGGTATTCATACTGAGGATGAGGAGGAAAAAAAGGAGATCACAGAGAAACTACATGAAATGGATTTTCATCCGGTTTTTCTGTCGGCCGGCCAGATCGAACACTATTACGAAGGTTACAGCAACAGCACCATTTGGCCATTGTGCCATTACTTTTTTTCCTACATAGAATACAAGACGGAGTATTGGGAAGCCTATCAGGAAGTGAACAGGTTATTTTGCCAGGAATCGATCCCCTTTATAGAGAAGGATGATATGGTATGGATCCAGGATTATCAACTGATGTTATTGCCCAAAATGATTCGTACAGAAAAGCGGGATGCAAATATTGGTTATTTTCACCATATTCCTTTTCCTTCTTACGAACTCTTCAGGGTACTTCCAAAGAGGGAAGCGTTACTGGAAGGGTTGCTCGGTGCAGATCTCATCGGTTTTCACACGCATGACTATATGCGGCATTTTATCAGTGCCATCTATCGCGTACTCGACCTGAACTGTAGTCTCGATGAGATCAATCTCCAAGACCGGATCGTACATGTCGATGCTTTCCCGATGGGTATCAATTACGAACAATACCATAACGCACCTGCATTACAGGAAGTGAGGGAAAAGTCGGAGATGCTCCGCGAAGAGTTAGGTGATACCACCGTAATACTGTCTGTTGACCGTCTCGATTACAGTAAAGGTATCCTTCATCGTCTGCAGGGTTTCAAACAGTTTCTGGATAATCATCCCGAATATCATGAGAAGGTATCGCTGACTATGATAGTGGTGCCTTCACGCGACAGTGTGGATATTTACGCAGACCTGAAAACAAAGATCGACCAGACTATTAGTGAGATCAACGGTCAATACTCCGGACTGGGATGGACTCCTATATACTACTTCTACCGCAGTTTCTCGTTTGAAGAATTGATTGCCATGTATGACATCGCCGGAATTGCCCTGGTAACCCCTCTCCGTGACGGAATGAATCTGGTAGCCAAAGAGTATCTGGCAACCAAGAACAGTCATAGTGGTGTCCTCATCCTCAGCGAGATGGCAGGTGCTGCCATTGAACTACAGGATGCCATTACCATCAATCCCAATGATAGCGACGAGATTGAAAGGGCCATACTGGAAGCCCTGCGCATGCCTGAAGAGGAAAAGATAGAGAGATTACATAATATGCAGAAGCGGATATCCAAGCAATCGGTAAAGAAATGGGCGAACGATTTTGTAGAAGAATTACAGTCAATCAAAGCCCAGAATAAAGTGATATTGCAGAAAATCGTGGGGAAGAGACAGCTTAATCAGATCAAGAGCGCCTATGACGAAGCGACATCCCGCCTGATCCTGCTCGACTACGACGGCACTCTCGCCCCGTTCGTCAAAAAACCTGAGGATGCTGTTCCATCTGCCGAATTGCTGGATCTTTTGCAAAAGATGACTTCAGACAAAAAAAACAAAGTGGTGATCAACAGTGGCAGGAATCGTCAAATACTTGATCAATGGTTTGAGGGTCTGGATCTTGATTTTGCCGCCGAGCATGGTATGTTTTACAAGGAAAACGGGCAATGGTATAAGAACATACAGGAGAAAGTGGAATGGGATGACGAGATTATTGACATTATCCAGCATACGATAGATAAAACTCCCCGCTCCTATCTGGAAAAAAAGGATGCCGCCCTGGTGTGGCACTATCGCAAAGTAGACGTCTGGCTTGCCGAGCTACGGGCACAACAATTGATCAACGCCCTTATAGGCCCCTGCTCCAGGTTGAACTTACAGATCGTTCCGGGGAATAAGATCGTAGAAGTCAAACCACCCGATTTTAATAAAGGCAGCGAAGTGCTGCGCAGGCTGGAAAAGGGGGCGTATGACTTTGTGATGGCTATTGGCGACGACACTACCGATGAGGATATGTTCAGGGTACTTCCTCCGGGTGGTATCAGCATCAAGGTAGGTAATTTCTCTCCTACAGCAAAATATCGTCTCCCTTTACAGTCATCTGTAATTCCGTTCCTGTCAAACCTCATTCAACAATAAGATTTCATCAACAAGTGCCAACCCGGTTCATTTGTAAAGATCAACCCTGCCACTACGGGAGAAGAAGGGACTCCAGCTGTTACGGACGAATAAATTTGGAAAGGTGCTTCTCCTCCGAGAACAGCACTGCTGTATTGATAAATGCAAGGTGTGAATAGGCTTGTGGGAAGTTACCCAACTGGCGCTTGGTCTTAAAATCGAGATCTTCACTGTAGAGTCCCAGATGGTTGGAATAGGATATCATCTTCTCAAATATTTCACGTGCCTCCTCTGTTTCACCGATCTTAAAAAGCGCCTCGATCAGCCAGAAAGTACAGATAGTAAATGAAGAGGTAGGCACACCGAAATCATCCTCTGCTTTATAACGGTACATAAGTCCTTCATGATAAAGGTGCTCTTTGATGGCCTTTACCGTTTTTACATACCGCTCATTGTCGGGTTCAATAAAATCATAGAACTGCATAAGTAACAACGAAGAATCATAATCGGTATTACCATAGGCCTGGGTAAAGCATTGCAACTCTTCGCTCCATCCCTTTTCATGCACTTCCGCCTTGATCATATCCGCTTTCCGGCGCCATTTCTCGGCATAGCTATCCCTATGTAATAGTTCGGCAATCAGCGATGCCCTGTCAACAGCCACCCAACTCATCACTTTCGAAAAGACAAAATGCATCTTCCTTGTACGGAATTCCCAAATACTTCTGTCCGGTTTGTCCCACGCAGCCAATACCGAGCGCACCAGATTCTTGATGATCTCCCATATCTCCTCCACTTCGTCCAGCGTGCCGGGAAAATAAAGATAGTATTTATAAATAACATCCAGCAGATAGCCGATAGAATCGTTTTGTTCCTGATAGTAGGCCGCATTCCCGATCCTTACAGGGCGTGATCCCTCGTAACCGCTTAAATGGGGCAGTTCCTCTTCCGTCAGTTCATGTTCACCACGGATACCATACATGATCTGGATGGTTTCGTTACGGGACGACTTCAGGATACGTTTCACAAAACCGATAAAACGCTCTGCCGTTGCCCGCTGTTTCATGAATAGCAGCGTATCTATCGACATAGAAGCATCTCGCAGCCAACAGAAGCGGTAATCCCAGTTCCTGTTTTCCCCGATGCTTTCGGGCAGGCTGGTAGTCACCGCTGCCAACATGGCTCCCGATTCCTGGTATGACAACAATCTAAGCACAAGCAGGCTACGTTTGATCATGTCGTTGTATTGCAGATAATCCCTGGAGCGATTCACGAAATTGAGCCAATACACTTTCGTGCGTTCATACTCCAACAGGATACGGTTGATATCCACAGTCATTAATTTCTGGTTATACGACAAAAGAAAGAAATGATGTCCGGTCAGCTCAATCTCCTCACGGCTGATCACTACTTCCGGATCAAAACTGCTATAGAGATAGATTTTATCTTCTGAATCTTCTGCTGAATGCGTTTTGATATAACTCCCCACTATTTCATGGCGGACCTCTTCCCTGGCGTAGTTAATCTTTGGATCGTAAATTATTTTGACTAAAGGCCGTCCTCTCGTGACCCTGATATACCGGTGAATTTCCGGCGGCATATAATAGCGGTTCGCCTCGGTCTGATAACGGGGCATATAATCGAACACGATAAACCCGTTCTCAGGCGACTCAAACCTTGTCAACAGCATATTGGTATGCCCGTGATAACTTTGGGTAATGGTATATTCATCCGACACCTCAAAATGAAAACTACCCCCTTTTTCTTCGTCCAGCAGTTTCGCAAAGACAGATGGGGAATCAAAATCGGGGAGACAGAACCAGTCTATACTCCCGGCTTTCGATACCAATGCTGCGGTACGGCAGTTCCCGATAATTCCGTAATCCAAATTTTTCATTCCAATCAATTTTACGGGTTCCTATATCTCTCTGTAAAACAAAGATAGAAAAACCCTCTTAGAAAAAGAAAAATGAAGGGACACAAACATATAAAACGAATTTTACTGATACTATACAGAGTATCAATTATTGTCAAGGACTGACTTTCCATATTTTATCGGAAACGGACAAATATTCGGGTAACGCAGCAGAACCATACCAAGTGAAAATCTCAAAATCCAACAATCCGCTTTTGATAGCGGGATCAGTGAGTAATAACCCTCGCGCTTCCTCCGCTGAATCAATATTGTTCAGAATAAAAATTCCCCTGTAGCTATTCTCATTCTGTCCTAATGGGCCTGCTACAACTAATTTCCCTTCTTGCGTCAGTCTTTTGATATTATCCAAATGGCCTCTGAAATTTTCGCCAATAAAGTCTCTGTCTGTAGTAGTATTCGTCCCCGTCTTCAGGATAACAAAGAAGTAACTCTTCATCCCGTAGTCATCTGCACCCAACTTCATGGCCAATGCCTTGTCGTAATTGGGATTTGAGATTGTTGTATCTCTTTGCAATGCTACTTCACTGTTTTTTTGAGGATCAGATTGACCAAAAACCGCACTCGCCAACAACAGTGTCATTGCTACAAATAAATATTTCATTACCAACAATTTTATTCATCTATATATACAGAAATGAACGTACACTGTGCTAGATTGTTCACAAATTAACTACTGGAAAGTTTGATTTTAGCCTTCTTCTTCGGGTATTTATTTTCGTATAAGTGTTGCAATTTTTTCCGCTGTGATTTTATATCCTTCACTTGTCATGTGAATATAGTCATTGCTATAGAGCCCCTCTCTGATTGTTTCGTTATCATCAACATACCAACCAGTAGGATTGACATATTCTAGCTGATGAAATGGGTATGTACTTAAGATGTCATGAACCCTATCACATTTAATACGTAATGCAGCCTGCTTTTCCTTACCGGCAGGATAAGGGCCTAAAAGGATAATATGAGAGTTGGGCAATTGTCTCCGGGCTTCATTCGCCACAGCAATAATCCCTTCTGCAGTATCTTCCGGAGTATCCGTCCCGCCTAAATTATTAATACCAATAGCTATGACCACATTCTCAGGCCTACAAACACTGTAATTACCATGTTGGAGACGCCATAAGAGATGTTGGGTCCGATCACCCGAAATACCGGCACTTTCCCATACCCCTTCACCGATGGCTTCATCCATAGCCTGCTTGCCCTGAAAACTGGTAATGGCTTTACGTGTACCGCCCCAGGCTTGTGTTATAGAATTACCCAACAAAAGCAGTTCCAATTTCTTACCCTGTAAGGTCTCTGTGATATCTTCAGCGACTCTACACCAGTCTGCCCCTTCAACCCAACCCGCTGTTGTACGGAATTCATTTCCCGGAACAGGATGTACACAATCATTTTTATTTCGTCCGGTAGCAGTAAGGATAAAACGGACAATCACTTCGGGGTTATTCAGGGAATGAGGATGATGTCCTACAGCCGGTTTATGAATTACAGTAATCGGAGCATTCAACTTATTCATCTGTTGTTCAAAAACAGCTGTATTTTCATCCACCGGCACTACTGCATCAGCATCTCCTACTACGTGGATCACAGGAATTTTCGCTTTTGCTATGACCGAAGCGTAATCCAGCGGGTTACGATTCCATGCAAGTGCTTCCCCTTCGTTTTTAAAACCGTAGGCAGTCAAAAGCTTCCGGGTATCATTTTCCGATCCGGCAGATTTTCCTTTTCCCATCGGCCAGCTTTTAATATCCATTACCGGTGCATCGGCATAAATACATGCCACTTTATCCGGATTTTTTGCTGTCCAATTGTACACAATTAAACCGCCGCGGCTCATGCCCTCAAGTACTACTTTCTTGTTAAATCCGGCTTTGACCATCTTTTTATAGAATCGGTCCCATCGTTTAACCGCCTTATCAGAACCATACATATCGGTTACATCACAATAAGTGATATAGAACCCCTGTTCCAACAGATCGATATCTGTTTGAGGTTCATGATTCCAGAAACGTGCACGAATTACCCATGGCCTCCCTTCGGCTTTTATATATGGTTTGACCACTTTACAAAGTACGCCTTTATCATAGAATCCATATCCCTGATAACCATGAAAGTTGAATTTTTGCGCATCACGCGGTACGACCGGCTCAATAGATTTTGCCTGAAAAGCAGGATTCAAAGTGAGGAAATTATATATCTTCTTTGCCATGACTCCTGCTCCGATGGATGAAGGATGTAGTTTATCAGGCATAAGATAGGATTTCCAGTCATCCCCAAATATATTGAACATGTTAATGATCTCCAGATCATTTCTCCAGGCCAGTTCTTCAATCATAGGGCGTACTTCTTTCTCTATCAGTTGTGAGTTGATAGAAGAGCCCTCCGGCAAGAAACAACGTACCGGCGTAAGTAAAATAACACGGGGATGAGATTCCAACACCCTATAACTATCAATAAGTGTTTGATAGTCTTTTAGAAAATCCTCTTTGTACTTCCAATTCTGGGGTTTAGTGTCGTTAGTCCCTAACTTGATCAGAACTATATCCGGTTGATAAGACAAAGATTGTTGGTAAGCATCCGTCTCTATATAAGGATGATCACCTTTGAAAAGAGTTGTCCTGCCAGATACTCCAAAATTTCTCACTTCCCAATTATCACCCAGATATGCCTGGAGTTGTACAGGATAACAATTTTTTTCACGGTTTATAATTCCGGCACCATAGGTGATACTATTACCCACACAGGCTATTTTGACGGGCTTTTGTGCTGCCAGATCCGCTATGCACAATAAGAATATCAGTGTTAAAATTAAATATCTCATTACAATCAGTTTTATATTCATTCCCCTCTTCCAAAAGTGAATCACTTGTTGTCTTGCTCAGCTTTTACAAATAGGCGGCAGATGTATTCGACTAAACCATATAACTTGCTTTATTTTGTTTGAAATTCAGTTTTTTAAATAATGGTGTCATGTTAGTTGTTGCTCATTTTTGAAGTTCATTATTTATTGCCATGATATTTATCTCTCGTTCAATTGAATAAGTATTATCTTTCAAATTACAGAACCTATAAAGCTGCAATGCTTTCTCCAAATATTTCCTGGAACTCCCGTATTGGGCATTAAAACCTATTTCTGCCATAGCATTTGCCAAGGATTCTATATTTTCAGTATTGAAACCGTCAAAATCCAATAAATATTCACTTGTTTTTTCATCGTTTAGGTGTAGAAACATCTCCAGGTCAAAGTTAATTTCGTCCAGAAGCATCCCTTTTGCTTCATCCACTTTATTCTCCATAGTTATTGCAAGATTTTCCCCACCTCCAAAAAGCATATTCCGGAAGGCACTTATTATCAGTCCAAACTTTTTTATTTCACGGATTATATAGTCTTCATGTTGCATATTCCTGCACTACTTCGATGAATCTCCCCTATACTGGCAATAAATATACAATATAATTTTCACCCCATATCTAATAACCCAAATATTTCATATAAATTTCCTATCCTCTCACCATCAATTCGCCACGGAGGGAGACAGACATCAGGCGGCTTACTTCGGCCGGTGTTTTACCCTCTCCAAAAAGGATCATCAGCTTGGCAAGAGCAGCTTCGGTAGTGATGTCATGTCCGCTCACTGCACCCAATTTCTCCAGACGTTGTCCATTTTCATAACGATGCATCTCTACACCTCCATAGAGACACTGGGTTACATTCAAAATCACAATACCCCGCTCTATCGCATCCTGCAATAAGTCCGTAAACCATGGATAAATGGGAGAGTTCCCTGTGCCATATGTTTCCAATACAACCCCTTTCAAGCCGGGAATTCCGAGATGTGCCCGCACCGACTCCTCGGAAATACCGGGAAACAGTTTCAGGATCACCACATGGGAATCCATCGCATAATTGAAGTATACCGGCTTTTCGTAATCGGGCTTGAGGATGAACTGGTCATTGTACCGGATATCCAGGCCCGCCTCGGCCAGATAAGGATAGTTGGGACTGTTGAAAGCACTGAAGTGATCGGCATTGACCTTAGTAGTACGGTTTCCCCGCATCAGCAGGTTTTGCATGTAAATGCACAGCTCGGGAACGATAGGACGGCCGATAGCATTTTTGTCGGCTGCAATCTCAAGAGCGGTAATGAGATTCTCCTTCCCGTCCGTCCGGAGTTTACCGATAGGAAGTTGTGATCCGGTCAGGATCACCGGTTTGGTAAGATTACCCAGCATCAGACTTAGTGCTGAAGCAGTATAAGCCATCGTATCTGTACCATGAAGAATCACGAATCCGTCATATTCATCATAATGATCTTCAATCACTTTAACTATTTGTTGCCAGATCGAAGGAGACATATCCGATGAATCAATGGGAGGATCAAACAGGTAGGTTTCCACATTGAAATTCAATCGCTTTATCTCCGGCATGTTAGAGCGAAGATGACTGAAATTAAACGGTTCGAGAGCACCTGTTTCTACATTTTCTACCATTCCGATAGTCCCGCCTGTGTAAATAAGGAGTACATTCGTATTTCTATCAATCATATCTACATAATTTTTATACAAAAATAGCAATTTGCAATTAAATGATTATCTTTTTGACATAAATTTAATCATAATAACGAACTTAACACCTTAAAAATTTACTTTTTCATCTTCCGAACCAAAAGGGAAAATAATTTGTTTTAATTAGATATCGGATAATCATTAAAAGAGAGCTAAAATGGCAACACATTCTATTCAAACAGTTTGGAGAAAAAATAATATTTTCGATACCGAGATCGACGGACACAAGATTACTATTGATCTGGCGGAAGAAGCAGGAGGCAATGATGAGGGGCCAAGGCCGAAGAGGTTACTTTTGATTGCAGCCGCAGGATGTACGGGACTGGATGTGGTGGAAATTGTCCGCAAGATGAGAATCGACCTGAAGAGTTTTGATATACGTATCGACGCAGAAATGAGCGAAGAACATCCTAAACAATATACATCACTAAAAGTAATCTACGAATTTGAAGGGGATAATCTTCCGAAAGAAAAACTGGAACGGGCATGTAAACTCTCGTTCGACAACTATTGCGGTGTATTGGCCATGTATAAAAAAGCGGTACCTGTAACCTGCGAAGTGGTGATAAAGAACTCCTGAATTTTCCCTACAGCTATTATGGAAAAAATTCCATATTTTTTGTAACTTTGCACTTTATTCGGCATTGCCGTAATTGGGTTATTTCGCAAAACTTTTTATAAAATATACTGAACTATGCAAACAATGGACACTTTTAATTTTGCCGGTAAAAAGGCATTTGTGCGTGTGGACTTCAATGTTCCTCTCGATGAGAATTTCAACATCACCGACGATACACGTATCCGCGCTGCTATTCCTACATTGAAAAAAATTCTGAAGGATGGAGGCAGTGTAATCATAGGATCGCATTTAGGCAGACCGAAAGGACCAACCGATAAATTTTCGCTCAAACATATCCTTCCCCGTGTATCGGAACTGTTAGGAGTGGATGTACAGTTCGCCAACGACTGCATAGGTGAAGAAGCCGAAGCCAAAGCCGCTGCATTACGTCCCGGTGAAGCATTGTTACTCGAAAATCTCCGTTTTTATGCGGAAGAAGAAGGCAAACCCCGCTTAGCCGCAGACGCTACTGAAGAAGAAACTGCGAAAGCAAAAAAAGAGGTGAAAGAATCTCAGAAAGAATTCACCAAAAAATTGGCTTCTTATGCCGATGTATATGTAAATGACGCTTTCGGGACAGCACACCGTGCCCATGCTTCCACAGCACTGATTGCCGACCATTTCGACGCCAACAATAAGCTGTTCGGATACCTGTTGCAAAACGAAATCACTGCTGTTGAGAAAGTGATGAATGAAACACAACGTCCTTTCACAGCTATTATGGGAGGTTCAAAGGTATCTACCAAAATAGAGATTATCAAGAACCTGCTGGATAAGGTAGACAATCTGATCCTCGCCGGAGGAATGACCTATACTTTTGCCAAAGCATTCGGAGGAAAAATCGGAGACTCTATCGTAGAGAACGATAAACTGGATCTGGCGAAAGAACTTGTGGAACTGGCAAAAGAAAAAGGTGTAAACCTGGTACTGGCTACCGATGCAAAAATTGCGGACAGCTTCAGTAATGACGCCAAGACCGGTTTTGCATCCGTAAAAGAGATACCCGACGGGTGGGAAGGCCTTGACATCGGCCCCGAATCGGAAAAAGCTTTCGCCGAAGTGATTAAAAACTCCAAAACTATCTTGTGGAATGGACCGGTCGGAGTATTCGAATTCGACAATTTCGACAAAGGATCACGCGCTGTTTCTGACGCCATTGTAAATGCTACCAAAAAAGGAGCTTTCTCACTGGTAGGAGGTGGCGACTCTGTAGCTTGCGTCAATAAATTCGGACAGGCAGATGAAGTATCGTATGTTTCTACCGGTGGTGGAGCCTTGCTTGAAATGATCGAAGGCAAAGTGCTTCCGGGAATCAAAGCGATAAGGGGTTATTAATCTTTTTTAGAAAAATGGATAAAACAAAGCCTTATAGTAAAGTAATCAGTCTTGTTTCTTGATTCTTGGCTCTTGTTTCTAAAGCATAAGGATGATAAGGGTGAAGCTCTCCATGAGCTTCCACCCTTATTTTTTACAGAAATGAACTCTCGGAACCTCCTCTTCTTTTATGTGCAAGGATCATCATGATTTCGGTATTTGAAAAATCGGGTTGCAACGTGTAGTAGACAGGATCGTCAGGGGAACCGGTCCTTAACTTCTCTTCGGCCAGACGAAGTCTCTCCCGGGGAATAAAGTCGGTAATGACCAACTCGCCTGTCTCCACATATTTTGCAAGATGCGTACCGATAGTAGATACAGCTAGGTTTCGCTCTTCGGCTATTTCTTCAATGGTTTTTCCGGAACGAAACATTTCCAAACTAAGTCGCCGGCTGTCACCTTTCTTTTTCTTTTCTTTTTTCTCTTTCTTCTCCTTTTGCTTTCGCCTGGATACTCCCTTCTCTGCTAAACGCGACTCTAAGCCATGCCTTTCACAATAATCCTGAATGATCGATAAGAAAGCCGGCCCATATTTCTCTACTTTAGCCGGCCCGAATCCGGTGATCTGGAGTAGTTCCTTTTTATTTTGAGGCAAATATTCCGCCATTTCATAGAGCGTCTTACTGCCAGCTACCAAATAAATTGGCAGGTCCCGTGGTCCACAGATACTATCCCGTTCCTCTACCAGCAGACGGTATAAACCGGGATGCGACAGGTCGGATTTCGTGGAGGCCGATATAGCATAAGCATTCACACTAAAAGATGGAAGCCTGAAATTGTTTTTTGCTTCAAAATAGGCTTCGATAGTTGTATCGGATTGGAATTTACCGAGTAAATGCTTCTTCAATGCCAGATCGGAAAAAACATCCTGTATCGCTTCGTTATACTCGGCAGCATGCGCACGGCTATCGGTCGAAGCCGGAGATTGCCGCAGTTCCTCTATCAATAGGTCTATCTTCTCCATAAAGAAACCACCAGCAGCACTTAACCGATCTTTTAAATAGTCTTCCCTGAGGGGCTGCTGACGAATAATTGAGTTCAACTGTACCTGAAATTTAGCCGCCACCCGCTCTGTATCCTCCAATTGTTGTTGGATATTTCGCAAGTAGGGTTGCGTCTCATCGTTGAAGGACTCTCCCCACTCCTTGATTTTCGACGACAAACGCCTGACTTGTGTCAAAATGCCCATAAAATCGAAAATTGACAACAGAAGATGGGAACGGTAAGTATTGCGTGATTTTTCCAGCTGATTTTCAAGTACATCAACGGTCAGCTTATTCTTCTCATGGTCTATAATCTGACGGTCATTACGGATACTATCAGGATGGATCTTGCTCAATAGTACAATACCTTCCAACGAGCGGCACCGGCTCAATGCCACATATATCTGCCCCGGTGCAAAGGCTTGTCCGGCATCGATCATCACTTTGTCAAAGGTAAGCCCCTGGCTTTTATGGATCGTAATAGCCCATGCCAGACGTAAGGGATATTGTATAAAACGCCCCAATGTGTTTTCCTCTATCTGCTTTGTCTCGGGATTGGCCGAATAACCGATATTCTCCCACTGGGTACGTTCCACCTCGATATACTCATTCCCATCACAACACACAATAATAGTGTCTCCATCAATTCTATCGACCACACCTGTTTTACCATTATAGAAACGTGCCGCCTCGGTATCATTCCGGAGGAACATCACCTTTGCACCGGGTTTCAGTTCCAATTCCGGCTCGGTGGGGTAGTTCTTCTCGGGGTAATCACCTTCGATCTTGGCAGAAAACTTATGGGCTTTCCCCTTTAATTTCGCCAATTCACGGGTATTGATCTGATCCGCTTTGTAGTTATGTGTAGTGAGGACAATATAGTCATCTTCATCCCTGGGTGTAAACAGCGGATCATAACGTTTTTCCAGCATCCGGAAACTTTCAGGGGAGAGACAATCGTTCCGTATCTCATTTAATACCCGTATAAAATCGCTGTTTGTCTGACGGTAAATTTTCTCAAATTCGATATAGACAGGCAAGTCCTGCATAATCGCCCGGCTGTGGAAGAAATAGGGACTCGGATAATATTCAGACAATAAACGCCACTCATCCTCTTTCGCTACTGGCGAGAGCTGGAACATATCACCGATAAAAATGACCTGCACCCCACCGAAAAGCTGATCACCCCTGTATCGAAAATGACGCAGGGAAGCATCGATCGCGTCCAGCAGATCGGCCCGCACCATACTTATCTCATCGATCACAAGCAATTCCAACTCCTGTAATACCCGCCGCCGATGTCCCCGCATCCTTGTCTGGCTGATCAATTGTTTCCGTCCTTCAGGTGTGGGAAAGAAAGGGCTAAGCGGCAATTGAAAAAAAGAATGGATAGTAGTCCCACCCGCATTGATCGCCGCTACGCCCGTAGGTGCCACCACCGCCATTTGCTTTCCGGATATTTCTTTCAGGCGACGAAGGAAAGTTGTTTTTCCCGTACCTGCTTTTCCGGTAATAAACAAATTCCGGTTGGTGTGAAGTGCAAAATCAAATGCTAATTGGTTGTTGTCCATCTTATCACAATGTATGACACCCACAAAGGTCAATTATTTGAATGTAAGGCAAAATTAAGTAAAACAACGGAGATTCAGAAATATAAAGGAGCTAAGTTTCTCACGCGAATTTGAAAAGTCTACAATTCGTCCAATTATTCAGTAGCATCGCATAGTTTTAAAGTCACAGTATCTATATATTTTTACATACTTAGCGCCAATAAAATATTTTTTACTTGGCTATATCTATATAATTTGATCAACTTAAAGCCAATAAAATATTTTTCACTTGGCTATATCTATATTATTTTATATATTTACAGCCAATAAAAATATAACATTATGACAAGAATTGTTGGACGGGAGCATGAAATTGAGATGCTTCAAAAATATCTCGAAACCGATAAATCGGAGTTCATTGCCGTTTATGGGCGCAGACGCGTTGGCAAAACCTTCTTGATACGGGAGTTTTTTCAAAATAAATTCACGCTTTATTTTTCCGGCGTAGCAAATCTTGACAAGAAATCACAACTGGTCAATTTCCAATCGGCTATTAATCGCTATTCCGATTATAAATATCCGGCTGTGAATAGCTGGTTCGAAGTGTTTGAGCAGATCATCAATTTACTCGATAATACCAAAGAAGGAGGAAAGAAAATAATTTTCATCGACGAAATTTCGTGGCTCGACACCAAACGTTCCAATTTCACCAAGGCATTGGAATATTTCTGGAACACATACGCGTCGGCTCAGAGAGATGTGATTTTAATCGTTTGTGCATCGGCAACATCATGGATTATCAACAATATCATAAAGAACAGAGGAGGCCTACACAACCGTGTTACCCGCCAAATCCAGTTGAATCCTTTCACGCTGAGAGAAACGGAGGCTTTTCTCAAGAAGATGAAGATCAGTTTTAACCGGCATCAGATTATCGAATGTTACATGATTATGGGAGGCATACCCTATTACCTCGAACAATTAGACAAATCGAAGAGCCTGGCACAAAACATCGATGATCTGTTCTTTCGAAAAGAGGGTATGTTGCGACAAGAATTTTCCAGGCTATACTCTTCACTATTTGAAAACTCAGAACAGTATGTAAAAATTGTCGAAACGTTGAGCAAGAAAAGGATGGGTCTGACACGAAACGAACTGATACAATATTCCGGATTGCACAACAGTGGCAACTTATCGGCAAAAATCGAAGAACTTGAGCTGTGCGGATTTATCAAAAGATACAATCCCATCGGCAAAATATCAAGAGAAACACTCTATCAGTTAATAGACTTCTATACGCTTTTTTATCTCAATTATATCAAAGGATCGAATGCAAGCTACACAAACCATTGGACAAACCTGATTGACAACGCGAAGCATCGTGCATGGAGCGGCTACGGGTTTGAACAGGTCTGCCTGATGCATGAAGATCAAATTCGTAAAAAGTTAGGTATCCATGGCATTATCTCTTATTCACATTCCTGGCGGAGTAAATCCAAAGAAGAGGGGGCACAGATAGATTTGCTTATCGACCGTAATGATAATGTGATCAACCTGTGCGAAATGAAATTCAGCAGGGAAAAATTTTGCATGGACAAAAAGACACATCAAAACCTGATGCACAAGAAATCGGTCTTTATCAATGAGACTAAAACCCGTAAAGCCGTCCACCTGACAATGATTACCACGTATGGACTCGTACATAACGAGTATTGGAACGATATTCAATCAGAGGTAACGATGGATGATTTATTTGAATAACAACTCCTTCATCTCCTCTATAGAAAGTTGCGACCTGATAAGTGCATCCGACAACGAACTCTTATAGTGTTGTAACCGCTGGATTTTTTCTTCTACCGTATTTTTCGTGATAAAGCGATATAGCGTCACTTTCCGATCCTGACCGATGCGGTGGGCACGGCTCACGGCCTGCATCTCGGCGGCGGGGTTCCACCACGGGTCGAGAATAAATACATAATCGGCGGCGGTGAGGTTTAACCCAGTCCCACCCGCTTTGAGCGAGATAAAGAACGTCTGTACATTATCATCGTTATTGAACTTCTCGATTTCTCCCTGCCGGTCAATGCGAGTTTACCGGAGGAATACAGCTGTTTTACACACTCAAATATCTTCGATTCCGGGTTTTTGATATTCTGGCTTTCATCCAGCACGAGGTAATAAAAATGATAATGGCTTAACAGGTCGATATCTTGCCTTACAACACCATAACTCGTCAGTATCACATGGCAACGGTTCATCCTTCTTCTGAAACCATCACCCTGAAGACGATTGCTTCCGTAATGCGCATAGACTTTCAACTGCGGGGCAAACTTGTTCAACTCGTTCAACCAGTTATGGACAAGCGATGTGGGCATCACAACAAGTGTCGGCGGAAGGTTTTTATTCAAGCCGGACTGTCTGTCAGCCGTTTTCTCTCCATCACCCACGGTATCCTCTGCAAAATTATCAAAAAGAGAAAGCTGCTGAGGTACTCCTCTCCTTATATCCGGCTTCCCCTGTGCACGTGTTGTTCCGGAGCCACCCAACGATTTTACCTCTCCATGCATAGCAATCCTTCCCGGCGTTTCTGAACTATCCACATACAGATGTAACAACAGTGCGATGGTCTGCAAAGTTTTACCCAATCCCATATCATCGGCGAGGCATCCACCGAAACCGTTTTTCTGCAGATAGACCAACCAACGGAAACCGCTCTCCTGATAAGGGCGTAACGTGGTATTCAATGAAGGAGGAGGCTCGACCGAAAGCAATCTTTCTCCGGTTTTTACTTCTGAAAAACGACCGTTTTCAGCCAGTTCCTTTACACGGAAATGAGTATTTCCAAGGCGAATAGAGTCGCCTGTGACCTTCCCAAACCGGAACAACTCATCAAAACGGAAAAACCACTCCCGAGGTAGTATCGCTATGCGCCCGTCAGGCAAAACATACTCGCGGATACCATTAAGAATATGGTTTTTAAATTCCACAAAAGGGATTGTCACCTCACCAAAACATGCCAGACATTGAATATCGAACCAGTCGTTGTTGTCACTGATATCCATTTCTAAATCAATCTCACCCGTGTAATATAACACTTTACCGAACGACTGTTTCAATTCGAAGTTTTTCAGCAAGTCACCATGCAAATTCAACCACTCCACCACTCCTGAAGGTCCAGTACCATAAGTTAAACGATACTCAATACACAGAAAAAACAAAGTTAGCAAAAAATTAACTGAAAGTTTCATTCAAATTAACCAATAAATATATACTATATTTGCATAATAATACATTTTTCGTATATTTGTACACATAAAGTATATTTTAAACATAAAATATGATGAATGAAAAAGAGAAGATCATCCGGCTGACCGATCTGGTCAAACAGTTTCCGGTAGGAAACGGATTTTTCACAGCCCTTAACCGGATTAGCCTGGATATCGAGCGTGGAGAATTCCTCGGATTGGTCGGTCCCAGCGGATCGGGAAAAACTACGCTATTGAATATCATCGGCTCGCTTGACACGCCATCTGAAGGAGAAGCCATGGTGTTGGGACACTCTATCTCCTTGTTGACCGCCAAGGAATCGGCTGTGCTCCGCAACAAAAGTATCGGCTTTATTTTCCAAAGCTACAACCTGCTGCCCGTCTATACCGTCTACGAGAATGTGGAGTTCGCGTTACTTCTACAAAAAATTTCAGCTGAAGAACGGAATAAAGCGGTGATGGATGCGCTCGAATGGGTTGGACTGACTGACAAGGCAAAATCCCGTCCGTCCCAACTATCGGGTGGTGAAAGTCAACGGGTAGCCATTGCCCGCGCGATGGTGAAACGGCCTGATATTGTACTGGCAGACGAACCATCGGCAAACCTTGATGCAAAAAACTCGCATACCATTCTCCAAACCATGCGCCGGTTAAATGAAGAACTTAACACCACTTTTATTTTTGCCACGCATGACGAGAAAGTGATGCAGTACTTGAAACGGATCATTTATCTGGAAGACGGAAAGGTAGTAAAGGATTCAAGGATTCAAAGATTCAAGGATTCAAAGATTCAAAGATTTAAAGATTCAATGATTTAATGATTTAATGATTTAATGATTTAATGATTATGGGAAAGATCGTATTTTTTGAAGACTTGGAAGTATGGCAACAGGCAAGGCTTTTTGCAAAAGATATCTTCTTGCTGACGGAGAAGGAAAGTTTTTACAGGGAATTTCGTTTCAAGGAACAGATAAAAGCTTCTTCCGGTTCCATAATGGATAATATCGCTGAAGGATTTGAGCGCAACGGAAACAAAGAATTTGTACAATTTCTTTATATAGCCAAAGGGTCATGTGGTGAAACACGCAGCCAATTACAGAGGGCATTCGACATCGAATTGATCACCGAAAAGGAATATCTGGAATTTTCAGATAAGGCTAAAAACATATCCCAATCTTTATCCAATTTCATAAAATATCTCAAGCAATCAGAATATAAGGGGATAAAATACAAAAGTTCCCAACACTAATTGAATCTTTGAATCTGTGAATCTTTAAATTTTTGAATCTTTGAATCTTTGAATCTTTGAATCTTTGAATTTTTAAATCATGTTACTCAAAACAGCAATAAAAAATATCCTTGGGGCAGGTAGACGTACATGGTTAAATGTATCCGTACTTTCCTTCACCTTTATCCTGATGACAGCGTTTAACGGACTGATAGACGGATGGGTAAACGATGCGATCACGGATACCCGTGACTGGGAAACGGGAGCGGGGCAGTTCTGGCATGAAAACTATGACAGGTATGATGTATTTACCTTACAGGATGCACATGGCCCCATTCCCAATGAGTTTATCCCCCATATCAATGATCAATCCTTGACTCCCATTCTGGTTATTCAAGCAGTAGCATATGAGTCGGGAAATATGCAGAACATCCTGCTGAGAGGCATAGAGCCGTCCCAGCAAATACTGGAAATCCCCTCACAATATTTACAATCGGAAGAAGAACCCATTGAGGCAATAATAGGAAAAAGGATGGCACGTACACTCAATGCGAGTGTGGGGGACAATCTACTTATACGATGGCGCGACAAGAATGGAGCATTCGATGCACAGGAGATTGTTATATCAGAGATATTCGATACCAGTATCGCGACAGTTGACGCAGGGCAGATATGGGTCAATCTGCACAAACTTCAACAGATGACCGGAATGAAGGACGAAGCAACCTATCTGGTAAGATCCAAAGACTTCCCCATTGAGCAGGATATCAAAGGCTGGAGCTATAAAAACTCCGATTTCCTACTGGAAGATCTCTACCTTTTGGCACAAAGCAGCCGGATAGAGTCGCTCATCATCTTTATCATCCTGCTTTCGATTGCCTTATTGGCGGTGTTTGACACACAGACGCTTTCTATCTTCCGCCGTCAAAAGGAAATCGGTACATATATCGCCCTCGGGATGACGCCTAAGCAAGTGACAAGGCTGTTCACTTTAGAAGGCACTACTTATAGCTTGTTGGCCATACTTATCGGGGCTATCTGGGGAACACCCCTGCTATATTGGTATGGAAAGACAGGTATAAAACTGCCTCAGAGCTATACGGAGATAGGCTTAGGGATGCGAGACACCATGTTTCCGGTATACCAACCAAATACTATCCTGACAAGCATCGTCATCATTATATCGCTATCCATGCTGATAAGTTATCTCCCGGCACGTAAGATTGCCAAGAGTAATGTGGTGGAAGCGTTAAAAGGGAGAATTAATTGATTTCAGATTCAATGATTCAATGATTCAAAAATTCAAGATTTAAGATTTAAGATTTTTAGAGTCGTGGGATTATGAATCGAAAATCGATAATATTAAATTCAGGATTGAAACAGTGTTCTGCTGAATCAAAATTGATAAGCCAAATTATGAAATTAAAAATAGAAACGATTAGATATTGAATATAAATCACAAATCAAGATAGTCTATTAACAATCGGCATAAGCCCAATCTTGAATTTGCAATTTTGAATTTTAAATTAAAAAAGTATGTTTACATTTCTGTGGAAAGGGATTATCAGGGATAAAAGCAGAAGTCTTCTGCCGGTTCTTGTCGTAGCGATCGGCGTATTTTCTGTCATTTTCGCCTATGGATTGATAAACGGTATGATGTCGAATATGATTGAATCTACCGCCAACTTCCAGACCGGACATTTGAAAGTGATGACCCGGGCATATAGCGAAAACGAAGAACAAAAACCCAACGATCTGGCTTTGCTCGATACGGATATGCTCATCGAACAACTAAGGGCTGATTTTCCCGGTGTAGAATGGGTTCCCCGCATTTTTTTCGGAGGATTGCTCGATATCCCTGATCAGCAGGGTGAGACCAAAGCCCAGGGGCCGGTCACGGGAACCGCTTATGATTTCCTGTCGCGTAACAACAACGAAATAGAACGTATTGGATTGAACAAAGCCATAGTAACGGGAAACAGCATCCGGCAACCGAACGAAATTATAATCAGTAACGATTTTGCCGAAACCTACGGAGTCACGCCCGGTGACACGGTTACTTTTTTCGGATCCACAATGCACGGAGCGATGAGTTTCGCCAACTATACCGTGGCGGGGATTGTCCGTTTCGGCATGGGACAACTCGACAAGGGTGCCGTGATTCTGGATATCTCGGATGCACGGTTATTGCTCGATATGGAAAATACCGCGGGCGAGCTGTTCGGCTATCTTCCCGGCAACCAGTACGACAAAGAAGAAGCGGAGCGGATAAAAGCGGCGTTCAACGTAAAGTATGCCAATGATACGGACGAGTTTGCACCGGTGATGCTTGAACTGACCGAACAGAATTTCATGAATCAAACTATTGCCCTCATAGATACGATATTGGCCATTATGCTGGTTTTACTGGTGACAGCACTCTCCATTGTACTCTGGAATACCGGAGTGTTAGGTGGGATCAGACGATATAATGAATTTGGCGTGCGTTTGGCCATGGGAGAAGAGAAAAAACATATTTACCGTACACTGTTAGGTGAATCGTTGTTGATCGGATTGATCGGATCGACTATCGGAACGGCATTAGGTATTGCTATTACATTATATCTTCAGAAAAACGGTTTCGATTATAGTGCCGCAATGGAAAACGTAAATATGATGATAGATCCGGTTATTCGCGCGGAATTTACGCCCCGACTCTATTATATAGGATTTATCCCGGGTGTTATCTCCATGCTTATCGGTACGGCCTTGGCAGGTATTGCTGTGTACAAACGTAATACAGCCATGTTGTTCAAGGAATTGGATTAGAAGATTCAAGATTTAAAATTTAAAATTCAAGATTCAAAATTCAAGATTCAAAATTCAAAATTTAAAATTTAAGATTTAAAATCAAGATAAAACATATGAAGAAGTTTATACTATTATTATTGACAATACTTGTCGTGAGTACCCTCCACGCGCAGGATGCGGAACAGATTATCAGGGATGTGGACAGAAACCTTTCTGCCGAAAGCAGGATCGTGGAATCGAGCATGACAGTACATGGCAGACGCAGCAGTCGTACGATGACTTCGAAAAGCTATACCGTCGGGAATGAAAAATCTTTCACAGAGTACCTCTCACCTGCACGCGAAAAGGGAACCAAGATGTTGAAACTTGGGAAAGAAATGTGGCTCTACTCCCCTTCGACTGACCGCACCATAATGATCTCAGGACACATGTTACGTCAATCGGTGATGGGATCCGACCTCTCCTATGAAGATATGATGGAAGACAGGAAACTGACAGATATGTACACCCCTTCATTGATGGGCGAAGAGATAATAGAGGGACGCAAATGCTATGTCCTGCACCTAGAGGCCAAAGTGGATGATGTGGCTTATCACTCCCAAAAACAATGGATAGACACCGAACGGCTCGTTCCATTACGACAAGAATTATACGCCAAAAGCGGCCAGTTACTCAAGGAGATCACTTTGAGCGATGTGCAACGTATCGACAACCGGTGGTTTCCCATAAAAATGGTATATAAGGATGTCCTGAAAGATGGTAAGGGAACCGAATGGAGTATCACCTACATTGAATTCGACAAAAAAATCCCGGAACATATTTTTTCAAAAGCAAGTTTGAAACAATAGAATTCGATATTTAAAATTCAAGATTCAAGATTATGTCAAAGATAGAACAATTTGAAGATTTGGAAGTCTGGAAAATGGCTCGTTCCTTTTCGAAGAAGATATATCTGATATTGGAGAAAGAGTCTTTCTCGAAAGACTATAGATTGAGAGATCAAATAAGAGGGTCTGCCGGATCAATTATGGATAATATTGCAGAAGGATTTGAACGTAGCGGTAACAAGGAATTTGTCCAATTCCTCTTTATTGCAAAAGGTTCTTGTGGAGAAATCCGTAGCCAACTATATAGGGCTTTAGATATTGGATATATTTGCGAGGAAGAATTTGAGCAATTATATCAGGAAGCTTTACAGATATCTCAATCCTTATCCGGATTTATCAAATATCTGAAAACTTCTGAGCTTCGAGGACCAAAATATAAATAAAATCAAAATGGAAAGAACTTTCAGGAGAGCCAAAATCGGCGTAAGCCAAATCTTGAATCTTGAATTTTGAATTTTGAATCTTGAATAATTTAAACATGACAAAAAAACAGAACGATATTTTTGAAGCGGCAAAAAGACTTTTTTACAAATTTGGTGTAAAGAAAGTTACGATAGAGGAAATCTGTGAGGAAGCAAATGTCAGCAAAATGACCTTTTACAAATATTTCCCCAACAAGATAGAGTTGGTCAAAGCCGTTATAGACAATTATTATTCTACTGCACTGGACAAATATGAAGCAATGATGCAATCAGACCTAACGGCTGAAGAGAAGGTCAGGAAAACATTTGAATTAAAGCTGGAAAACGCATCAACTTTGGATATGGAATTTGTGTCAGACCTGTATAAGTATCCCGACGATACAATCAGAGAACATTTAGAAGCATGGAGACAGAAAAATTTAGATGTTACAAAAAAATGGTTTATCGAAATGCAGCAAAGCGGACAGATCATCAAAGAGCTAAGCTTCCCGGTTTTTATTTTATACGTGAATGCCATACAAGATTTTACTTTCAATGATGAAACAATGAAGTTTTTCGGGACAACCCACGAACTCGCCCGCATTATCACAAGACTATTTATGTATGGTATCGCCGAAAACAAAGATGGATAAGACTTCAATCAACAAAAATTCCGATGAATAGAATCTACATATGCATAGCACTTATTTTCTGCAGCCCTGTAATATTTGCACAAAACAGCAAACCCGAAAAGCTCCTGTTCAGCGGACAACTATCTGCATGGGGGCAATTTTCACCCGATATCCCAACAAAATTCTGGTTGGGAGGACGTTATATCCCGCAATTGAACTTCAGCATCCCTTTAAAAAACAACCAACTCTTTGATATTGAAGCATCAGCAAATCTATTCGGTGACATGGGAATACAATCCGGTAATATTTCTACGGACGGAAAGATAAAACCATACAGGGCATGGGCACGTTATTCGTCCACAAGAATGGAAGCAAGGATCGGACTACAAAAAATTAATTTCGGATCAGCGCAGATGTTCCGACCGTTGATGTGGTTCGACAGCATGGATCCGCGTGATCCGCTGCACCTCACCGATGGTGTCTGGGGTGGTTTGTTCCGATATTATTTCCCGAATAACAGCACCTTATGGTTGTGGTCTCTCTATGGCAACAACGAAAGAAAAGGATGGGAACTGGTCCCGGTATCCAAATCTTTTCCCGAATTGGGTGGACGGGTACAGTTGCCTGTCCCGAAAGGGGAAGGAGCCTTTTCATACCATTTCCGTAAGGCAGACGCAGGTGCTTTTGGTTTGGATGAGATGGCCGAAAACCGCTTCGGGTTTGACCTACGACTGGATGTAACCATGGGATTATGGCTCGAAACCTCATGGACACATTTAAATGGCAATGCGGGAGAACTCACCAACCAGCAGATGATAACATTGGGGACCGACTATACATTCGACATGGGAAACGGATTGGCAACAACATTTGAACAATTATTCTACTCCTATAGCGAGAAAGGGATCGATCCTCACAACTCCCTTAATTTTTCCGGACTCCATATCTCCTACCCTCTCACGCTGCTGGACAATCTCAGTGCAATGATCTATTACGACTGGAAAGAGCAGAACTTCTACAACTTCCTCAACTGGCAGCATCAGCTCAACAACATTACTTTCCATACAATCGCTTACTGGAACCCGAAACAATTCGGAATACCTTCGCAAATGGGAACATCCGGTCGTTTTGCGGGTAAAGGCTTTCAACTAATGATCGTATGGCATCACTGACAAATCTTGAATCTTGAATCTTAAATCCAAATATAGAGAGGTTATCGCTTTTTTTTGTAATTTTGAGCCTTATTTCAAAAAGAATCAGTATTCCGGATTTTAACAGGTTGGTATTGATTTAAAATAGGTTGAGAAAACAATCTATTATCAATCCGTATCTATCTGGTTTAATCTGTGATAATCTTATGCAATATTATATAGAATGAACATTTCATACAACTGGCTCAAAGAGTACCTCCAATTTGATTTGTCGCCACAAGAGACAGCCGATGCACTCACCTCCATAGGACTGGAAACAGGGAGTGTAGAAGAGATACAAACCATTAAAGGGGGATTGGAAGGCTTGGTGATCGGGGAAGTGCAGACATGCGTATCTCATCCCAATTCCGACCATCTGCACCTGACTACCGTAGATATCGGTAATGGTGAAGAGCCGCTGAAGATCGTATGTGGTGCACCCAACGTGGCAGCAGGACAGAAAGTGGTGGTAGCCACCGTCGGCACGAAATTGTATTCGGGTGATGATGTGTTCACGATAAAACGCTCCAAGATACGTGGTGAAGAGTCGTTCGGAATGATTTGTGCCGAAGACGAAATCGGTATTGGCACTTCACACGACGGTATTATCGTATTATCCGCTGAAGCAAAAGTAGGAATGCCTGCTAAAGAGTACTATAACATAAAGAGCGATTATGTACTGGAAGTAGATATCACTCCCAACCGTATAGATGCTGCCTCCCATTTCGGAGTAGCACGTGATCTGGCGGCATGGCTGGAACAGGCAGGCAAACCTTATAAGCTTACAAAACCGTCGGTAGAGGGATTTGCCGTGGATACCCAACAGGGAGGTATCGAGGTGATTGTGGAGAACAGGGAAGCCTGCCCACGTTACTCGGGACTGACTATCCGTGGTGTAACAGTAAAAGAAAGCCCCGACTGGCTGAAGAATAAATTATTATTGATCGGGCTTCGTCCTATCAACAATATCGTAGACATCACCAATTTCGTACTCCACGAGACGGGACATCCGATGCATGCATTTGATGCTGCACATATCACCGGAAACGAAGTAGTGATACGCACCATGCCCGAAAAGACCAAATTCATCACATTGGATGAAGAAGAACGCGAACTAAACGAAAACGACCTGATGATCTGCAACTCTGAAGAGGGGATGTGTATTGCCGGCGTATTCGGAGGATTGGAGTCGGGCGTAACCGAAAAGACAACCGATATATTCCTGGAATCTGCTTATTTCAATCCTACATGGGTACGGAAAACTGCCCGTCGCCATGGGCTGAACACCGACTCTTCATTCCGTTTCGAACGGGGTACCGATCCCGCCAATACAGTCTATGTACTAAAACGGGCAGCCATGCTGGTAAAGGAACTGGCAGGCGGTACAATAGAGGGCGACATTCGTGATATTTATCCGGTACCTATCGAAAGAGCAGTGGTATACCTCTCTTATGACAAAACAAAGAAGCTGATAGGCAAAGAAATACCGAAAGAGACTGTCAAGAGCATTTTGAACAGTCTTGAAATTGAGATAGAAAATGAGACAGATGATCAACTCACCCTACGTATCCCCACTTACCGTGTGGATGTAACGCGCGATGTGGATGTAATTGAAGATATCCTCCGCATCTATGGATACAACAATGTGGAGATCAGTGACTCATTAAAGGCGAATCTTTCCATTCAAATGCCTGCGGACCGCAAGCAGAAATTGCAGACACTCATCTCTGAACAACTTACGGCAAACGGATTTAACGAGATATTGAATAACTCTCTTACTAAAAAAAGTTATTATGAGAGCTTCGAAACTTATCCTGCCTCACACTGCGTACCGCTGGTAAATCCGCTAAGCAATGACCTCAACGTGATGCGCCAGACATTACTTTTCGGGGGATTGGAGAGCATTGCTTACAACCGCAACCGCAAACATGGCGACCTCCGGTTCTATGAATTCGGCAACTGCTATTTCTTTGATGCCGCCAAAAAAAGCGAAGAGAATGTTCTTGCCCCATATTCCGAAGAATTCCATATCGGACTATGGATATGTGGTAAACGTACCCATAAGAATTGGGCGGCAGCAGGAGAACAAAGTTCCGTCTTCGAGTTGAAAGCGCATGTGGAAAATATCCTGAAAAGAATGGGGATCAGCGGGAATCAGGTGTTCTTTGAAACAGAACAAAACGAACTCCTTTCTGCCGGTATGAGTGTCAAAACCCACAAACGCACCATAGGCTTCTTTGGCATTGTTTCTCCTAAGATATGCAAAAAATTCGATATCGATACGGAGGTATTCTTCGCCGAGATGAATTGGGATCTGCTGATGAAAGAATCCGAAAAACAATCGGTACGTTTTTCCGAAATAGCCAGATTCCCGGCCGTAAGCAGAGACCTGGCACTGCTGGTCGACAAAGAAATCACCTTTGCCCAGATCCGGAAGATCGCCCTCAAGTCAGAAAAGAAACTACTGAAACAGGTATCACTCTTTGATGTCTATGAAGGAAAAAACCTGCCTGAAGGCAAAAAATCCTATGCGGTCAACTTCCTGTTACAGGACGAAGAAAAAACGCTCAACGATAAACAGATCGACAACGTAATGCAGAGGATCCAAAAGAGCCTGGAAGATGAGTTGGGATCACAACTCAGATAAGACTGGGGAGATTTGGGAGCTCGTGGACTAGGGGACCGGGAGACCAAGTGACTGGGATGACTGGGATGACTGGGGTGACGAGGAGAGAGGGAGACTGAGAGATTGATAATGAAAGAGATCGAAGGAGATT
>WPCJ01279984.1_pt1 | contig 56688 bp, 43 predicted proteins | sample 5399831 | NCBI WGS metagenome assembly WPCJ01 (sample SAMN12869470, study PRJNA574797) | sludge metagenome | isolation source: wastewater treatment of pH10 | place: China:Beijing | collected 2019-05-20
TAAGTACGGAAGGCACATGAGCCATAATCCGGTCCGTCACATCCGTTATCGATCTCAGGAACGATACGGTTAATCCGTCGGCAGGCAGTTCATCACCCTGATATTTCGCGACGAACCCGTCTTTCAGATAGTCATGTTCCACCGCGCTTAACTTCTGGATGGCCCCGTATCCGCAATGATGATTGGTAAATATCAATCCCTGATCGGAGACCGCCACACCGGTACATCCTCCACCGAAGATCACCACCGCATCTTTCAACGACGGATTATCCTCATCATATAATTGATCCACGGGAAAAATAAATCCCAACTCTTTCATACGGGCAACGCTCTCGCTGTTCAACTCCTTGAGCAACCACATACCCTCATCGGCTTTCACCGTCAACGCCGCAAGAAATATCGCGACCAACAAACCTAATTTCTTCATATATTTTTCAATTTCAAAATTCAAAATTTCAGATTCCAAATTCCAGATTATTCTTAACTTCTAATTTCTGACTTCTGACTTCGTCACTTCTTAGCTCTTAATTCTTAATTCTTAATTTTTTCCCAATCACCGGCAATTCCCGTAGAGGTAATTCCTTTTTAACAACCACAAAGATATATAGCATGATCAACACCGTATTGATCAGCAACCTCAGCCATAACCCAGGTATATTACTGTATGTCAGTGTAATCCCGGCGAAGAGAATCATCGATAGCAGGAAGAAAAATCCGGCCGACCTGAGGTTGTACGGGATAGGATAATTCTTTTGTCCCAGAAAATAAGAAACCAACATCATGGCAAGGTTGGCAATAAATGAAGCCCATGCACAAGCCATATAGCCAAACCGGGGAATAAAAAGAATATTGATTACGATGGTGACGATAAATCCAATGATTGACATATATGCTCCCCACCTGGTTTGGTCGGTGAGTTTATACCACAACGAGAGATTGAAATAGATACCAAAGAAGAGTTCACCCAGAAGGACAATAGGTACCACTTTTAGCCCTACATGATAACTTTCGGGGATCAGTTTCTTGATAATATCGATATAACCGGTCGTCATTAAAAAGATCAGCAATCCGAAAATGATAAAAAATTTAGTTGCATCGCTGAACGACCGGCGATCACCGGCAGCACCTTTATTCCTCGCAAAGATAAAGGGTTCGAAAGCATAGCGGAAAGCCTGGGTGAACATCACCATGATGACGGCGATCTTAAAGTTTTGTCCATAAATACCTAATTCAGTAAACGCTGCTGCCTCGTCGGGGTAGACCCAGGGAAAGATAATCTTATCCACTGTCTGGTTCAATATACCCGCTACGCCCAGGATAAGAATGGGAAATGAGTATCGCAGCATCTGGCGTAATAATACCCGGTCGAATGTAAACCTGATTTTCAGTTCGGGTGATACCATCAGGAATTGGATAACCGAAGCAGCAAGATTGGAGATCAACACGTAATCAACTCCCCGACTGATATCGAACCAGGAAAATGCATCAGGAAACAAGGTTTGTAGCCAAGGGCAACCAAGGAAAAAGAAAAGGTTGAAAAGGATGGTCAGTACCACATTGACAAGCTTGATCACTGCAAACCAGATAGGACGTTTTTTAAACCGAAGGTTGGCGAACGGGATGGCACCCAATACGTCGAAACAGAGGATGATCACCAGCATAAGCAGGTAATGTGGCTTCATCGCCACCCCACCTAATGCGAAAGCCGCAGGTTCCAATAACAACAGTGCTGCCAGGAAGAAGAGCAATGTTGTGAAGGCAATGCTGATAAAGGTGGTGGAGAAGACCCTGACGGGATCACTCTCTTTATTGGCATAACGGAAAAACCCGGTTTCCATACCGTAAGTAAGGATTACCTGCAAAAGCGCTACCCAGGCATAAAAATTGGTGAGTACCCCGATATCCGATCTTTCTGGCAGTGCAAATGCCCAGTAGAGAGATAACAGCCAGCTAAGGAGTTTGGGCAGGACACTTCCCATACCATAGAAGAGCGTTTCCTTCGCCAATGATCTCATTCCTCCTGCCATATTTTCTCGATAATTTTTGAAGATTGGTTGTAAATTAATAGTGAAAAACGAATAGTGAATAGTGAAAAATGAATTCCTGACTTCTAATCTTCTTCACTTCTAATCCGGATCTTCACAACGTGTAATCGAATATTACATATGGCAAAGGTAGTATTTTTCTGCGTAGCGTCTGCGCTGAAGCCCATCATTATTTATCTTTAAGAAGAATGATAGCTAAAATATAGAAAAAAAAAGCTTACTTTGCAGGTTGAAACAGCTAAGAAATAAACCAAGTAATATGTAAGGCAGGCAACGGTTGTCACTGTACAGACCGAAAGCATGCAATCGAAATTTATGGCACAGGACGACGTTTTTAAGAAACTGGTATCGCACTGTAAAGAATACGGATTTGTATTCCAGTCGAGTGAGATTTACGACGGGTTAAGCGCCGTGTATGATTACGGACAGATGGGTGTGGAACTCAAGAACAATATCAAAAAATACTGGTGGGACAGTATGGTACTGCTGCACGAAAATGTAGTAGGCATCGACTCCGCCATCTTTATGCACCCTACCATCTGGAAAGCATCGGGGCATGTGGATGCATTCAATGATCCGCTTATTGATAACAAAGACAGTAAAAAACGGTATCGGGCAGATGTACTGATTGAAGACCATCTCGCCAAATACGACGAAAAGATCGAGAAAGAGGTGCAGAAAGCGGCAAAACGGTTCGGTGACCAGTTTGACGAAGCGATGTTTCGGGAGACCAATCCCCGCGTGCAGGAAAACCTACAGAAACGGGATGAAATCCACGCCCGTTTCGCCAAAGCGCTTAACGATAATAATCTGGAAGATCTTCGTCAGATCATTATCGATTGCGAGATCGCCTGCCCTGTAAGCGGTACACGTAACTGGACGGAAGTGCGTCAGTTCAACCTGATGTTCTCTACCGAGATGGGATCAACAGCCGATGGTGCGATGAAGGTATATCTTCGTCCCGAAACGGCACAGGGTATCTTCGTGAATTTCCTGAACGTACAAAAAACAGGACGGATGAAGATCCCGTTTGGTATTGCCCAGATAGGAAAAGCTTTCCGTAACGAGATCGTAGCCCGTCAGTTCATCTTCCGTATGCGGGAGTTCGAACAGATGGAAATGCAGTTCTTTGTCACTCCCGGTGAAGAGTTGCAATGGTTTGAGCATTGGAAGCAGTTCCGGATGAAATGGCACCAGGCACTGGGCTTCGGCGCAGAGAAATACAGGTTCCACGACCACGACAAATTGGCGCACTATGCCAATGCGGCTACCGATGTGGAATTTGAAATGCCATTTGGGTTCAAAGAAGTGGAAGGCATTCACTCCCGTACCGATTTCGACCTGAGCCAGCATGAAAAATATTCCGGTAAAAAGATACAGTATTTCGATCCGGAACAAGGAAAATCCTATGTGCCTTATGTAGTGGAGACCTCAATTGGAGTAGACAGGATGTTCCTTTCAATCCTTGCAGGTTCTTATCAGGAGGAGACACTGGAAGGAGGAGAAACCCGTGTACTCTTGAAGCTCCCCCCTACCCTTGCCCCGGTCAAGTTGGCCATATTACCGCTGGTAAAAAAAGATGGTTTGGCTGAGAAAGCACGGGAGATCATGGATGATCTCAAATTCAGTTTCGCATGCCAATACGACGAGAAAGACAGCATCGGCAAGCGCTACCGCCGCCAGGATGCCATCGGTACCCCTTTCTGCGCCACCATCGACCATCAGACACTCGAGGACAACACGGTAACCATCCGTTACCGCGACACGATGGAACAGGAAAGAGTTTCTATCGATTCACTACAACAAACCATCTCCGAAAAAACGGATATGAAGAATTTGTTGAAACAACTGACTGTATAAAGTATAAAAAACCACAACAATGAAGAAACAACTATCACTGATTTTCAGCTTTTGCGCAATTATCCTCTTTGCCTCATGCGACAAGACGGAAACATTTGACGATCAATGGAAAAACGCTAATGAAGCACAGTTTGCGAAAATTACTACTAATTCAGAATATACCCGGATCAATTCAGCGTCCACCAAGGGTTATATTATGGTTAAGGAGATTAAGTCCGGAAATGGTGAAATACCCACCTTTACCGACAAGGTAAGAGTACTTTATACAGGATGGTACAAATATGACTGGTCAAAGCCCGATACCTATGAAAACGATCAGGGTCAAACCATCATTAACAAATATATCTTCGACTCTACAGAAAACAGGAATAATATTCCCAGCACCTTTACCGTAAGCGGTTTGATTGATGGTTACAGGACTGCGCTCCAACACATGCAAGTGGGCGATATCTGGGAAGTATGGATTCCATGGAATTTAGGGTACGAGGCGAACGGCAGCACCAATATACCTGGCTATACCACGCTGGTTTTCGAAATTGAACTGGTTAGTATCGTAAGATAACTCCTCAAGCGGAGACAACAAGATTTTTGTAGAATTATAAAAAGAGTGTTATGTAAAGTAGCGCTCTTTTTTGCAAATAATACTCCCCTATCGTACAAAAATTCTATTAATATTATTTAACCTTACCTATGCAGCATTCCATCATTCCATTTCGTCATTAAAATGTGACATCTTATTTTTTTAATTCATTATTATGAAACGTACAATCTTTTTCTTAGCCCTTTTATTAACAGGATATTTAATTTCCTCTTGTGAAAAAAACGACATCGATTTTGAAGATGAATATAAGAAAAGTTATCGGGCATGGTTGGATTTCAAGAAATCATCCGGCAATACATACAATTATACAGTAACCGGAGCTTCATGGGTGGGAATAGCATGGGAAACAAAAATAACAGTATCGAAAGGTGTAATCTCACAAAGGGAATTCAAATATACTTTCACCCAAGGTTTACCAGAAAATATGCAAAAAGAGGATTTAGAATGGATCGAATATCAAAATGAGATCAATTCACATGGAAGTACTGCGGCTGCAGACCCTTTAACATTAGATGAAATATATACCAAAGCACAAAAAGAATGGCTTGTAAAACGAAAAGATGTACAAACCTATTTTGAAACAAACAACGGAGGACTCATATCGTCATGCGGATACGTACCAAATGGATGTATGGACGACTGTTTTAGAGGAATTCATATTACTAATATTCAAAAAGGGCAATAACGAGTTTTCATTGCTATTATATAGTTTGGTATCTTTATCTTTCGTCAATCATTATGTAAAGATTTGCTTTTCTTTTTCGCAGCCATATACCATAAATAGATGGCAAGAAGGATAAAAGCACCGAGGAGGATAATCATTTCCGTTTTGTGTTCCATAGGAGCAACCCATATCTCGTTGAGAAAGTTCACTCTTCCCAGTATTTCTACCGGTGTCCAGAACACGATGACCGTGGCAATCCATTCTGCTATATTGAATATTGTTCTGTTAATTGAAGATAATTTGTTTAGCCATTCACTGTCAGTGAAATAATCTTGGAACCCTTTCCGAACATTGGGATATAACTTATGAGGCGTACCGGAAAGCTGTATTTGCGCATTCCATGCATGATATAAAAAACCTTATCCAGCTTCAACCCGGGATGCCACTTTTCAAAAATGTGGTTATCGTCAAAACCCCATGCAAAGACAGCTTTCGCATTCCGCAAAGTATCATGCTTATCGGAATGTCGGCTCAGTGTTTCGGAGAGGTAATGAAAAGGGTATCGGCGATATTGTCATTTATTGAAGGGATTACTTTTTCCATATGCTGATAAATTTATAATATGCAAAATAGGTCCTGTGTTACAATTTCTCTGCGGATATTTCGTTGTTTACCGTTATTTTGTAACCCATCGACATCTATTAACACTCCCTTTTTTGGGTTATCCAACCCATATATATCGAAGATTGAAAGAAGCGAAGTGGCTTCTCGAATTCGGCTTCCTGTAATAATTCCGACAACCGTTCTTCGGAGACGGTAAAGAATTTATTTTCGATTCTATTGAGACGTTCGCTAATTTCCTGTTTGTCCACGCCTTCCGGCAGCAGAAGCTTAAGTACTTGCAAATTATCCCTGATTTGTTGTTTGTCACCCGTCATATCGAGCATTACCAACTTCGCTCCCGCAACCAACCGGTTGGCAATAGCTTTAAGCATTTGTTGTTTATTGCCATTGTCTTCAATAAAATGCAGCACAAGCAAAAGTGTGGCTGCATTGTATTTTTTGTCGGCAGATAAGTCGGTAATCAAACCCTCAATCAGCTCTACTTTATCGCAGTCCTTTAATTTTTCACGTGCCTGTACAATCATATCCGGAGAGGGATCTATTCCCGTAATTCTCCACTCTACCTGCGACCTGGCAAAACGCAGGATCTCGTTACCAGTTCCACAACCGACAACCAACAATTCTTTCGGGTCGGTTTCGATCAATAGATTGGGTAGATGGTCCATGAAATAGTGATAGTTTGGAATCCACTTTTCCACAAACTGATCATAGTCCGTCGCCCTTTCGTTCTCAAATATTTCAATTTTCTTCATTTTTTGAATTGTCTGTCAGATTTTCTGACAGCTTCCAATGGTTATCGACTATGCAGAATCACTTACCGGAATGTTTATACTCTAAGTGAAGGTACATTATTACCAATGTCGCAGGGGGACATGGCTATTGCCCCCCTGCGAATACCGGATAGTACCCCTGAAAGTAACGGGGAATAAATATGGTTACAAATTAATGTTCCCAAGAAACTCCCTACGTTATTTCACGTTTTTCGCCACAATTTCAGGATTGATTTGAGTAGCAGCTTTTTCCCGTTCTTTTCCGCGAATATGTGTTACTGAAATAGGGCCTTTTACTTCAACTGTAAAGTCGCTGATCTGATCCGAAGATATATGTCTTACCTTGGCACTAAAAGTAAAATCGATAAACCCTTGATTATAGATCAGTCCTTTGTCCCCCGGTTTATTGCTTTCGGAAAATTGGGGTAAATCCAGCTTTTTAATGTTTATTTTAATATCTGACGAATTATCCGGACTAAGATTTTGACGTGTTTCTCTTGTTCCGAAATTATATGCGGCATTTCCCACATAAGCACGGTCTAATTGCAGTGAACCATCGGCTGCTACAGGAATTTCAATGTGCAATTTTGCACCTTCCTTCACGGATTTCATTTTGTAGTCCTCTTCTTTTGATGTCTGTACTTCATCATATCCTGTATTTTTGGTGGTAATTTGAAAACGACGAACTTTTACGTCATTACCTTGAGGATCTTTACTGTCATATATGAGAGGAACAATCGAATTACTTTCGCCTTCTTTTTCGGAACCTTCCGCTGCAAATAATACGCGCACAAATTTTGTTTTGTACGTTTTACCTTCAGCTGTGAACTTTCCAACATCATCGTTACTATTATACACAGTACGAATGTTTTTGCTTACAATTGAAGCAGGTGTCTTATTGATACTTGCAAATAAAGCAGTCGATAACAACATGCTTAATGCCAGTGGGAGATACTTTTTAATCATAATTACATATTTTAATTTTACACTTTACAAAGTTATCAACCTTGCACAATGATTTCAATACCTCAAATTTGGGATTTTAGTGATAAAAAGTCATTATTTATGAGGATACCCACAATTTGGTACCATCCTTTGGCAAATATTCCAAACAATAGGTTTGCCCCGCAGTAATGGTTATGGCGTTGTGGCAGGAATATATGAAAATCTTGCCGTTTTCGGATTGGCTACAGATAATGCAAATGGATTCTTTACCTATAATCCGTCAACAGGATCTGCAAGGTCTGATGCCATTGTAACGATAACCGGATATCCTTACAAATTTTACCAGTTCAGATAAAAGAAGAATATCCTCTTGTACATTCACTTGTACAAGAGGATATTCCATTTACTCCTATATATTGTATATACCAATTCGAGAACCAATGCTGAGATTGCCGGAATTTAAACCGCCCAGAGTTAAATACTCCTACTCAAATGAGTACATAAAGGTGGGAGCCCCTGTTGTGGATACCACCGGACCTTCAACTTCCCCTGTTGACGGATCATAGGTAAAAAAACCTGCCTGTGTTTCGCCGTAAGCCGAGAACACGACCTTATCTCTATAATTATCAATGAAAATGGCGAACCCGTCACTGATAGGTATCCCGTCGATCTTCTTTACAGTTTTGACCTTCATATCGATCAGCACGGGCATTGAATACCTCGCCGTATAGGCATTATCGGTCATGAGTTCACTGATAACGACATACGCGCAGAGTTTTCCGTTGCCGATATATTTACAATTGGATAGTGAAGCCGGTTTGTAGTTCGTTCCTTGTATCGTTGTTTGCGAGATATCCCACGAGGCTGTTTCGTCGAATTCCGTCTCTCCCGACCGGATGCAGATAAAACCTGTCTCGGGGAAGCGAGGATCCATCCCGAAGCCTCCGGCGCAGGCAATATAAAGGTCGTTTTGCTCATCGGTAAAGATCATATCTTTAAAGGCAGGGCGCGTAGGAAAGGTCAGGCCTGACGCCGATTCGGCAATGACCTTGACCACCTCATCCGTAGCGATATCTACAATAGCTACTTCGGCTTTTTTGTTCGCGGGATAAGGCATCCAATCCGTACCGACCTGATCTAACGGAACGTATAACAGCCCGTCCCGTATAAACGAATATGAGGGTTCGGGACTATTGTCCCCAAAAGCATAGGAGGTCAGGTCGATTTCCCCTGTTTTCGTCATCGTGGAGGGATTAAATATCCATATTACCCCTAAATTATACATCGGGATATAGGCTTTCTCGTTATTGTACCGGGTGAAGCCGTAAGCGCCCGACATAGGCGGCAGGGCAAGCGTTCCCGTTCTTTGCAGCGTACTCGCACTGGAATAGGTATATTTAACCAGATCCTGCGTTCCGTCCGGACCGAATTCGGGAAAGACAAAGACATCATTGCCGTACACCCTCACGCCGGCGCTGTAGCCGACCTGGAAGCCGTTTCTGTTATCCACCGTTTGCGTCGAAAAATCGGGAATAAGCTGGAGGTAAGAAGTGCCGCTCGCGCCGTCGGGATTTTTCACCGTGGTTTGAATTAATATTTTCCCGGTATTGGGTTCCGGGTCGTTGCCGTTCTTCTCGCAGGCAACAAAGAGAGCCGTGGAAAGAAGAGTTGCACATAATGCGCCAAAGAATTTTGTTTTCATATTGAATGCTGTTTAAAAATTAATGGGTTAGCGTTTATCGAAAAATATTTTAAAGATCTGATTACCGATAGTCTTATATCTTCATCAATATAATTGCCTGTCACCTGAATATATAACGGATCTTCATTCCGAAACTCCGTCCCGGCAAGGGACGGTTAAATTCGGAAAGAAGCGTCGCGTCGGTGATGTTCTTTATTTTTCCCGACAGGAAAAGCCGGCTGTCCATAAAGCTGTGCTCAAAGCCAAGATCGAAAGTCAGGCTGCGTGGAATACGGCGTTTCTCGTTCACGGTCATTTCAAAATCGTAATAGTACTCTTCAATAAAGGAAGCATCGGTAAACAGGCGTGTATTCTGCCCTTTTCCCCCGAACAGGTTCTCTTTATGGAATTCCAGGCCCGCATTGCCCATCAAATAAGGGATATTGGGTATCCTTTTCCCTTTGGTGGGGTTGGGCAGTTGGCTGCCTTCCTCTTGCTCCCTGACATCCCTCAGATCCTGGAAGGTGGCGTTGAAATAACCGTAAAGCCAGGGAAACAGATCGGCTTTTATGTCAAATTCCGCGCCCAGCGTACGCATTTCCCCGAAGTTCTGGTACTGGGCGTCGAAAAATCCTTTTGCGTAACGGATCATGTTTTCCAGGTACATGTAGAAAAAACTTACTTCCACCTGCAGGTTATCGTTCGCGTGGCCCATCCTGTCGTACAGCAAACCGAAATTGACGCTCGTATTGCGCTCGGGCAGAAGTCCTTCGGAAGCGGCGATGGAGTACCCGTCTCCCAAAAGTTCTGACTCGGAGGGGATCCTCACATCGTAGCCGGCGGAGAACTTTGCCATGAAATCGCGGGTAAACTTGTAGCGCATGGCGTTGCTGATGCCGAAATCCTGTTTGAGAAGGTCGATATCCCGGACATTTTCACCTCCGTAAATCAATGATTTTTTTGTCTGCATGGAATACACATAGTAGCGAAGCGTAAGGGAGTTCAGGAATTTGTCGTTATTGCTCCTTACATCGTAGTTGATGCCGCCCACCCAGCTCCTCATCCTGGAGTCGAACACGCTTTTACGTCCCAGGCTGAGATCGCGCAGGGTGTCCTTCGGATACCCGTTGGCAAGGCTGAACACCGAATTGAAGTTGACGGAATGGTGCTTGTTGATCAGGTATTCCAGGTTCAGTTTATTGAGTACGGTAAATTTCCTGTCGTCGGAATTGGCGGCAAACTGATTTCCTAACTCTCCCCCGTATATGGAAGGTGTGGGGTATTGATTCCCTTCCCAGTCATACCAATACCTGGCTGTATCGATCAGGTTGATCTGCGTGTAGGCAACCGCCGTACTGACGTCGAGGTCAAGGCCTTCTACAAGGAAATCTTCTTTCTCCAAAGTATTTGCCAGCAGAAACGCTTTCGAATTGGTTTCGGCTTTCCGTATGTCCCTCTGGATTCCCTGTATTTGCCTTCTTGTCAGGATGAAAACCGGTTCAAATTCAACCTCGTCAAACCACCATTTTTCAGCTTTAAAGCTTCCACCCAGCATCAGTTTCTCAAACCGGTCGTTCTCCCGTTTTATCTTCAACCCTTCGGTGTAAGGCGATTCCATTGTATAGTCGTTATCGGCATAGGTGTATCCCCCGCCGATGCCGAATAAAAGACCCTTTTCCGGCAGGTTGCGTTTAGCTACGAGTTGTGCCTTGTTGGAATTAAAAGACTCCCGCATATAACTGGCATCCATATATCTGTCGGGATATTCCTTGATGACGATATTCACGGCGCCCCCCATTGAAGAACCTCCGAAACGGGCAGGGACAACGCCTTTATATATCTCGATCCGTTCAATCATATCCACCGGAAGGTCGTTCAGGTCAAGAAAATCGCTCTGGTCGTTCAGAGGCACTTCATCCACAAAAAAGCCAATGCGTTTTCCTTCGAGACCCCGCACCGATATGCGTGACGCACTCCCTACCCCGCCCGACATACGAATAGTCATCCCGACCGTTTTCGACAATACATCCGAAATACTGGTAACGGTTCCCTGCAGGCTCGACATGTTTATGACCGTAACCGGCATCCCTTCTTCCTTTATCTGCCGGGCTTCCGTTTTGGCCGTAACAGTTATTTCGCTGAGAGTGTTTGCATCGGGATTTAATTTGACGTCAAACCGTTTGTGTTCGTTTGCTTTCAGTGTAAAAGGAAGGACCTCCGATTGATAACCTATAAATGAAACAGTGAGCAGATAATCTCCTGCGGGCAGATGTTCCAGTGTGAATTCTCCCTTTTCGTCGGTGTTGACTCCTTTTCCTGCCGATTGGATATAGACGGACGCCCCGATTAACCTCTCGTTGTTCTCCCCGTCCCATACCGTTCCGGAGATTGTTCCCAATAAAGATTGGGCTGTAAGCGACGTTGCCATAAATAACAGGCAGCATGTAAAGATCAGGATTTTACTCCTGTGAATGTTTATTTTGTTTTTGTTCATATTTGTAGAATAGAAGTTGTGTTAATTAATATCTGTTCTTTCACTAAGATGTTTTCTTATAAGTTACGGAAATAAATATTCCGGAAAACAGCCTTTAAAATTCCTCTGCAGTCATTTCGTTGTTTACCATTGCGCCGGCAATATTTCCTGCGCCAACCGCATAGGCTACGGAACGCATCGGACTTGCATTGTCGCCACACGCAAAAACATGGTCTACGGTTGTTTTCTGGAGCATATCTGTTTTGATAAGCCCTTGTTCCGTCAGTTCACAACCCAACATTTCGGGGATCTTGCAATGTTGTTCAAATGCAGGACGTGAATAAAGGGCTTTGAGCGCAAAAGTTGAATTATCCTTAAAGACGATTTGATGGATTTTTCCGTTTTCGTGATTGAAGAACGCTATTTCTTTTTCAATCAGCGGAATATTGTGTTTGGCAAATTTACTTAACTGTTCCTGTGTAAAATCAGCCTTACCGTTAGTGAAAACGGTCAGGTTTTTACTAAGATTTCGCACTAATTGTGCATAGTGACAGGCAAAATATCCGTTGGCTAAAATACCTGTTTTTTCATTCTTTACTTCGTAACCGTGGCAATATGGACAATGAATAACCCCAATTCCCCAACATTCCGAAAACCCTTTTATATCAGGCATTATGTCTTTTACACCTGTAGCAAAAATTAATTTCTTTGCTGTAAAAATAAAACCTGTTTGCGTGGTAATTTCAAAACCAGGTTCAGTTTTCCTGCCGCTTACGGCAAGGTCGTTGTGAAATTTCACGGTGTGGTAACTCAAAACCTGTGTTTTGGCTTTTTCTGCAATTGCATCCGGTTTTTCCCCGTCCTGTGTAACGAAATTATGCGAATGGGGCGTTTGCCTGTTGCAGGGGTTACCGCTGTCGATGATTAAAACATTTCGTAACGAACGCCCTAATGCCATTGCGGCGGAAAGTCCTGCATAACTCCCGCCTATGATGATCACGTCAAAATTTTTATTATTTGTCATACGATTGAATTTTATAAATAAAATCTTTGTCCAGACACTGCGCTAACATTTTCTCCAATCCCTGTGAAGTAAGGTTTTTACCGATAAATACCAATCTGCTCCTGGGCATTTCTTGCCGGCGCCGAGAAATCCGGAAATAATGGTTACGGGTTTTGCTATTTCAGGTTGATTATTGTTCATTTTTAAGCTTTTAGAAATTTCAACATTCGCATTGATAAGCATTACATTCAATACCTATCCAATAGGAGTACAAATATACAACATTATTGCAAATGCAACATTGTTTCATATAAATATCGATTATATCCTACAGGCTATTCCGACGGGACGACCTAATAGTAATGTGTTTTGTTAATACAGCATTCTCCGATTTCCGGAAGCTATTAGCCCGGCAACCTGTTTTCCGTAGATATATTGGTTGACTGCATGCGAAGCATCCGGGCAAAAAGACCATTTTGTTTTATAAGTGCTGATGGAGATCCGGTTTCGGCTACATGTCCGTTTTCCAGTACGACGATTTTATCGGCATTGGCTACTGTGCGCATTCGGTGAGCGATAACCAGCACTGTACGGTTCCTGACTAGTTCCGAAATAGCTGCCTGTATCTTTGTTTCGTTCTCGGCATCCACCGAAGCCGTCGCCTCGTCCAGTAACACGATGGGCGCATCTTTCAACAGTGCGCGGGCAATGGATATACGTTGACGCTCTCCTCCCGAAAGCGTACTGCCATTTTCACCGATAATCGTACGATATCCATCCGGAAGGTTGTGTACAAAGTCATCGCACTGAGCAGCATGCGCTGCACACAATACTTCTCCGTCGCTGGCATCTTTTTTACCGATACGGATATTGTCCATCACTGATCCGTTAAAGAGTACTACATCCTGAAAAACAATCGAATAATTTTTCAATAAGGCTTCAGGATCGATGGTAGTGATATCCGTACCACCGAGGGTGATGGTGCCGCTGTTTACATCCCAGAAGCGGGCAGCCAGTTTGGCAGCTGTACTTTTACCGCCGCCCGAAGGACCGATCAATGCTGTCACTTCTCCCTGACGAGCTTCAAACGAGACATCGTGTAATACTTTTTCTTCATCGTCTTTATAAGAAAAATCGACATGGTCGAAACGAATGGTATAATCGTTCACATAATAACCAGCGGTTCCGGTTTGTACAGGCAGATTCATAATTTCGTTCATCCGGTTGATACGAATATCGAGAAAGAACAGTACTGCTCCATGTTCCAATGCGTTGAGCAACGGATTAAAGATCACGGAAGAGAGGATCAGGAAAAACAGATATGTCAGGAAATCTACCTTACCGGCGAGCAGCAAGGTCGTCCCGACCAGTATCAGCGTAGGTATTCCCAACTTGATAAGGGCGTGCACGGTGTTAATGATCACACCGATAAGTAATTCTCCTTTGATTTGCCCTTTCTCAAACCGCTCTTGTTCATTCGACAGCTCATGAAGATATGTTTCTTCCTGTCCGTATGACTTGATCTCCTGGATTTGCTGGATCCCTTCCTGAATTTTCTCGGTAACCGCACGTTTTTGCAAATAACTTGTCTGATGCTCTCTCGTCTGCATCTTCTTGGTGATCCAGAGAACGGTCAAGGCTACGGGAACGACCCAGAAGACGGCGAGTGCCAGTTGCCAATTCATAAAGCCGAGCCCGATCATCGCCAATATCAACGTGACAAATGAACCCACTAATTGCGGGACAGCATGTGAAAAGGTATGCTCCAGGTCGGTAGCGTCCTGCATGACCGTTGAGGTAAGATCGGACAGGTTTTTCTCTCCGAAATAAGAAAGCGGCAGTTTACGTAGTTTTTCGGCCAGCGATATACGACGTACGGCGCTTTCGTTATACACATTCACATAGGTGTTTTCATATTGAAAACGGGTAATGGCATAAATGATCCCGATAGCCATTATACTGAAGGCAATATATTCCCATATAGAAGTCGTCACTACTTCCCGGCCATTCAAATAGGGCGACAGAAAGTGCTGCAGGAATAGATACACTAAAATTACCGGTAGCATGAATGAAAGATTCTGCAAAGTAGTCCATAATACTCCTTTGATAAAATCCCGGGCACCCTGTTCGCTCATGGCGAAACGTTTCTGTATATATTTAAGCATATTTTGTTGTCTTTCTGATGTCCCACTGGACTGATTGTTGATATTCATTCCACATATGGCGGTAAAGGCCCTGCTTTTGAAACAATTGGGAATGTGTGCCCTTTTCGATAATGCGCCCTTCCTCCATCACCACGATAGTGTCGGCGTTTATTATTGAGGTGAGGCGATGAGCGATCATCACTACCGTCTTGCCATGCATCAGACGACGTAACGCCTGTTGTATTTCATGTTCGTTTTCGGGGTCGGCAAAAGCGGTAGCTTCGTCGAGAAGCAGGATGGGAGCATCTTTCAGGAAAGCCCTTACCAAAGCAATACGTTGCTGTTCACCACCTGAAAGATAAATACCTTCTGTCCCTATTTTTGTGTCGAGTCCCTGAGGTAATTTATCGATGATCTCGCGGCATTGCGCCAGTTCGATGGCTCGTTCGATATCGGCCGGTGCAGCATCAGGATTGCCATAGAGAATATTATCACGGATGGAGGTTTTAAAAAGTTCGGTATTTTGAAAAACGAATGATATATGTTTTATCAATTCTTCAGGCTGGATATGTTTTACATTGACGCCACCGATAGATATTACACCATGGTCGGTATCCCAAAAACGGGCGATAAGGCGGGCCAGGGTCGTCTTCCCGCTTCCGGAAGCGCCTACCAACGCGACGGTATTCCCTTGCGGGATGGCCAGTTCAATATGGGAGAGCGCATCCTTCGACGCCCCGTCGTAACGGAAAGAGACATCATTAAAACGGATATCGTAAATGGGCGGCATAGGTGTCGGCGGCTGCGGGGTCACAAGCTGTTGTTTTTCGTCCGTCAGCGCTTCGATCCTCTCCACAGCTTCACCGGCCTGGCGATAACCATCGATAACGTACATCAACTTCATGATGCATTGCCCGAAAAAAGGTGTGATAAGTACGTAGAAAATCAGATTCAACGACACCTGTTGCCAATTACCGCCGATAAATATCAGAATAATTGCCAGGGGAACGAGCAGAAACGCAAACCCGTTAATGGCTACGGTATAGACCGACATCGATTTCTTCATGGATGCGGAGTATTCCTTTACCCACTTGTTATAATCCATGATACTATCATAAAATCGTTTAAACGAATAGACCGTTTGCTGGAACACCTTTACCACGGGAATTCCGCGTACATACTCTACTGCTTCGGCATTCATCGCTTCGAGCGAGGTCATATATTGCCGCATGGTGGCAGCGTAGTTCTTCCCCATCATCAGATAGAACTGTGCGAAAGCAATCACCAGCGGGATCAGGCAGGCAAGTCCCAGACGCCAATCGAAAACGAACATCAGCACAAGGGTAGTGATAAACACCGTTATGCCTCCGGCCAGGTCGGGCAACTGATGTGCAACAAATGTGTGAATAATGCCGGCGTTATCGTCAATCACTTTCCGCATCTTTCCGGTACTGTTCTTTGTGAAAAAACCCAATGGCATGTGTACCGTTTTTTGCATAGCCGAATAACGCAGATTACGCTCAAGGCGGAAAGCAGCCAGATGCGACAACATCAACGCCGTAAAATAAAGCAGAATAAAGAGGATGGAAAAACCGAAAGCCCACCAGGCATAACGGACAATTTCATTACCTGAAGCAGAGGCTCCTTGCGTGAATAACAGGCGGATGATCAACCATACGCAAACGAACGGTATCATCCCTATCAGATTTCCCAAAACCGAGAGCGTAATGGAAAAAGGTATAAGCACACCTTTCTTTCCCATATGGCTTCTCAACAGGCTTAAAGTGGATGTTTTTTGTCTCATAGGCAGTATTGTGTTTACATTTTTCACAAAATTACTGCCTTCGAACACTCATTTCAATCCCTTAAAATTGGGATTTTCTTAAAAAAATGCCATCATTTATAGGGAGTCTCATGGTAGAAATTTGGGTTCAAATATTGTTATCTATCGATAATAAAAACTGCTCAATGGCTCCTCTGACCTGGAGGCGGGTACCGTTGAACTTATTTACCATCACGGTAAATGCGTACTTCTTATTGCCATCAATCAGATAACCGGCAAAACATTGTACTCCGCCAATACTACCGCTTTTAGCAACAACTTTACCGGTTAGCTTCGTATTCCGGAGGAAACTCCGGAGCGTACCCTCCTGCCCTGCCTTTGGCAGCGAGTTGAAAAATACTGTGGAATGACTGCTTCTATTGTACATATATACCAACAGGTCGGTCAGAAATTGTGCACTTACTGCGTTTTGTGGAGCCAGCCCACAACCGTCAAACATCTGCAATGAGGAGGTTGAAATCCCTCTTTCTTTCCAAAACTCTTCTGTATATTCGATTCCGGCCTCTAACGGATCAGTATATATATCACCTTTGTTATAACGCCCCATGGTACGGATAAGGTGCTCCGTATAGTGGTTGTTACTCTCCACATTTATCTCCCGGATAATATCCTTCATGGGACGCGATACTTGTGTAAATATCACCTTTCCGACACGATAGGGAGCTGATTTCCGGTCTGTCGCACAAATTCCCGAAAGATAATCATTACGCGCCGTTTCCACATTTCCTATCTGAAAACCGGCACGGGAAAGATAATCAGTCAATGTTTGTCCTAACAACAGCCCCGGATCGGGGATATCCCCTTTAATACTGAACTCTGCCCTGCCTGCAGGAATATTCCCCCGCACCGCCCTATCGTAAGAGAAAGGTTCACCATAGATATATCCGTTATCACTCCCGGTACTATTCAAAGAAAGCGAATTCTGAAAGGTTAATCCCTTAATTTCCGGCTCTGTACGCAGGATACGAGGACAACTATTTCTGTCAGTCGTATTAAAAAACAAGCGATAGCTATTGTCAAAAATACTGATACCATAAGCGCCTGCAGCATAATAATTTCCCATATCTATCCATGTCCATCCGGGCGCGACACCATCATAACCGAACAGATTATCCACGACATAAATGGTATATTCCTTGTCTTTAGGAAGTACCTTTGCGAGTGCTTCGGTACCATTGATAAAAAAGGCATTCCGATTTTCCCCGAAGGCTTCACTACCCAGTGTGGGATCGCCGGAGCCAAACACCAGGATACGTGACGGGTCATTGGCATCAAGCCCCGCTTCGGTCTTATAACGGTAATTATCTCCGAAAGTTTCCAACGCCGTAGCGGTGGTAAGCAGTTTTAGCGTCGATGCCGGCGTAAGTGATTTTTCCGCGTCGTGTGAAACAATATGTTGACCGCTCTTCAGTTCCACGACGGAAACCCCTACCGAAGCATGTTTCAGTGCGGGATGATTAATAAAACGCTGCAGCGCTGTCTGCGAATAGCCAAACCCGGTTCCCAAAAGGATAATTGTAGCAAGAAAATATCTTATCATGATTCAGTAGTATTATTGTCAGTACAACGTGAATATCGGGTGCAGGTAATTTATACACGTGAATTACAAATATAATGAATAATCCGGAAGAATATTGATCCCGGTCGGAAAATTAGAGAGAAATAAAAAAGGATGATCCTGATAGAGAGTCATCCTAATTGATAATCTATTTATAATTATTTTTTTGGCTATGATTAGAATTTATAACCCACAGAAAGGTAAGCGTTCTGGTTTTTGATATTTCCGTCGGAGACATTGGAGATATTCACTAATCCCATATCCCAGCCCAGATCTATCAGAATAGGACCAAATTCGGCACCCACACCGAGACCTAAACCGGCATCGAACGGTTTGAGTAATTTGTCGTCTCCGAACACATTTTCTCCGTCACGTTCAGCAGAACCATTTCCTGATGATACTTTAAACTTTGTTTTTCCTCCTACTCCATAAGCAGCATAGGGGCCTGCATGAAAAACAATGCGGGTTCCGGGGGAAACATCCAGTTTATACGCATAATGAACGGGCAGTTGCAGATACATCGGGTTAACTGAAATTTCTCCGGATACCGATCCGAGGGAGCCTTCATATTTCGCCCCTTTGGTCGTGAAGAACAATCCCGTTTGGATAGCACTGTTGTACATAAATTCATAATCAGCCGCCAAACCTATGTGGAATCCAACCTTTGCATTTCTGTCGTCCAATTCGTCACCATAGAAGTTAGACATGTTCACACCACCTTTTACTCCAAGGTTTACCTGGGCACTCGCTGCCGTTACCATGATAAGCATCGCCGCGATCAGCGAAAATTTCATTTTTCTCATAATTTCGTTCTTTTAGTTAAAAATTTAGTTTGTTTGAAGATTATGTCTTCATTTGCATTCAGACCACTTCTTACGGAAATAGTTTAAAAGTTGTAGTTACAACACCCGGCAGCCTGATATTGTTTTACCTTTCATATTTATTCATTATTTTTGCTATTTAGACGAGCAAATATGATGGACTATATAGAGATTACCCCACAAAAAGAACTATCATCGTTTATAAAATGCTTTTGGGAATACAAAAGTAAGGGGAAGGACATTCACCATACTATTTTCCCGAATGGATGTTTTGAACTTATCATGGTATTTGAAAAGGGGGAATTAGCCTCTGAGTACATTTTTAATAGAGAAATCAGTTCTATTCTGGATTCTATTTTACTATTAAACCCCAACTTTTGGGGATTGAAGGAATTAGATTCTTTACCGTTCAGTGACAGAACAATAGAAATTGGCAAAAAATTATCCAGGATAATCCGGGAAAAAGAGATTGACCAAGAGAAGCAGCTATTACTAACTACAGTATATACCCCCGATTTGAATGTGGAAGAAGTGGCCAACATAACTCACTGGGATAGAAGAAGAATTAACCGCTATTTCAACAAACAATTCGGACTTTCGTCAAAAACCTTTCTAAATATAATCCGGTTGAGAAGCTCTTTTGAATCTATCAAAGAGGGCACTTTATATCCCGATTTAAATTATTACGATCAATCCCACTATATTAAGGAGACCAAAAAATATACGGGAGAGTCTCCTAAGAAACTGTTAAAAAACGAGGATGACCGTTTTTTACAATTCTCAGTGAACCGAAAACCTTAATTTTGCCATGAACTTAACAGATTAATAAAATGAGAAAATTGGAACATATCTCAAGGAAATGGTGGTTTTTTGTCGTCTTAGTGGCATCACAATCCTTATTGATGCCGTATGCAAGTAAGAATTTTCAACCGGGTGCCATTAGTAGTATTATTTACACTACACTTCAAAATTCACTTCAGATGGGATTCGGCAATTACAATACCTATTTCCAAGCTTTATCCCTTTTAACCTTAGTCCTGCTGGTTATACTGAAAAACAGGATGAAACTTATCTTCAATATATATGTTGCAGTCAGTTATATCCTTTTTGCTTTTATCCAAAATATAGCTGTGACAGAACGATATGGACTAAGCATAGTGACCGTGAATGTGATAATGTTTCTTTTCGTAGCCTACGTGTGGATATTGGAAACATTTCAATCGAAAAACGATTACTCATTTTCACACTTTAAATGGAAATATAGTTGGATGATACCCCTCGCGTTATTTGCATATTGGTGTCCTCTTTCACCCAATGGAATCAATTTGAACCCGTTGCATTTTTTCCATATAAATTCAGCAACCGCTTTCTGTTTGACGACACCATTATTTTTCACCATTATGACGCTGAATATCCCGAATATAAACGTTGTTACTTATCGCATCACAGCACTTATCGGGGTAATTATAGGTCTCTACAATATGGTTTCATTCCTCAATCCTTCTACTGTGTTCCTGGGAGTTTTACATATACCTCTACTTGCTATTTCTTTGTACTGCACCATATTGAGCTATAAGATTGGCAGAAACAAAAATAGTGCCGGCAGGACGCTTCCATCGGCAGATCACACATAACTCAACTGAAAAGGAGATGTTGAGAATATTTCGTTGGCTACTCTTTTGATTTCCTGTTGTGTGATCCCGTCGATCCGGGAATAGACCTCGTTCAACGGTGTGTAACGGTCAAAATGTAGAAAAGCTTTTCCCATTCCCAACGTATTGTTTTCATGATTTTCCGCAGCAATACCCATCTGCCCCTTCCACTGCCGTTTGGTCCGCATTAATTGTGTAGGAGTTAATTCAGTCTGCATGATCTTCTCAATTTCTTTGTGGATGAGTCTCAGGCATCTTTCCCTGAATTTCGGATCGGAAGCAAAGTAGATGGTGAACAGGCCGGTATCGGAGTACAATGTCAGATTTGACTCCACATGATAGACCAATCCGTGTTTTTCCCTGAGTGAAACATTGAGCCGGCTGTTGAGGCTTCCTCCCCCCAGTATATGATTGATCATATACAGTACATATTTATCCGGATGATGCATATTGAATGTATGCCATCCCATCACGACATGCGATTGGGATGTATCTTTTTGCATCTCCGTCTTTTCGGGAACCAGGATAGCCGGGGATATACGCTGCTTGACGGGTAATGCACCATTCGACGGATCTGATGCAGACGAAAAATACTTTTCGGCCATCCGGATAACTTTTGAGAAAGAGGTTTTTCCGAAAGAAAAAAAGACCATATTATCCGGACGATACTGTCTCTCAACGAAACGCTTCATGTTCCCGCTATTGAAGGATTGCAGTGTTTCAGGATCGCCCAGTATGTAGTGTCCCAAATCGTGGCCGGCAAACACCAGATTCTCAAAATCATCATATATCAGTTCCGAAGGTGAGTCTTCATATGAAAGAATTTCATCGATGATCACTTCCCGTTCCCTTTCGATCTGCCGGTCGGAAAACCGGGAGTGAAAAACAATATCATTCAACAGTTCCATGGTACGGGGTAAATATTCTTCCGGAAATGCGGCGTACACAAACGTCTCTTCCTTGGAAGTGTAAGCATTAAGCTCTCCTCCTATATTCTCCATCCGGTCGACAACATGATGGGCCCTACGCTTCTCCGTACCTTTGAAGAGCATATGTTCCACAAAATGGGCCATACCCTGCTCAGCAGGAAATTCATCACGGGTTCCACTATTTACCGCAATCCCGCAATAGGATATGTCGGATGGAAAAGAACGGTGAATGATGCGTAAACCATTCGATAAAGTATGAGTATGTGTCATTATAAAAAAATCAATTCACCCGTGATACGGAATAGGTACCTTCATAAAATCCCACAATGTTCTGCGTCATCTCAATCGACATATTGATTCGATCCTCTATGGTTCTGGTTGCGGCGTGGGGAGCAAGCACCACATTATCGAGTTCCAGTAATTCCGGTAAAATATGTGGTTCATTCTCGAACACATCCAGTCCTGCAGCCCAGATTTTGCTTTCTTTCAATGCTTTTGCCAGTGCTTTCTCATCTACCATACTGCCACGGGCCGTATTGATAAATACTGCTGAAGGTTTCATCATATTTAATTGTTCCGCGGCAATCATGTGGTGCGTTTGAGGTGTATACGGCGCATTCAGCGAAATATAATCAGCCGTTCTCAATAGCTCCTCAAATGTCACATACCGGGCATTATATTGTTGTTCGATAGCTTTATCCAGCCTATTCCTGTTATGGTAAATAATCCCCATACCCGATGCCACGGCACGACGCGCCAACGATTGTCCGATACGTCCCATACCAATAATACCCAACGTTTTTCCATATACCGGCATGCCTCCCTCAGCATAAACGCCCCAGCTTACACCTTCAGGGGTGCGTAATTTACGATCGTAATAGCCAATACGGCGACCGGCAGCCAGCAAAAGTGCAAAAGCAAATTCAGCTGTAGGCTCACGCGTACTGTTAGGAATATTGGTGACCACAATTCCTTTTTTTGTAGCGTAATCCACATCGATATTGTTGAATCCCACTCCGAAATTAGAAATCAGTTCTAATTTTACGGCTCTGTCCATAATTTCCCTGTCAGTATAAAAACTAAAATTAGGGACAAGAACCTCGTAATCAGGGATCATTTCCAGCACCTCCTCTTTGGTGAAATATGATCTCTCGGTAGGAAGTGTAACATCATACTCTCCTTCCAAGGTTTTCAACCCTTCCGGCTTCAAACGATACGTAATCAATACTTTTTTCATAAGAATTACGGATTATGAGATACTAAATTACTAATTAATTGTCAATTAAATAAGTATAACAAAAAAAACGAGCCTTTCGACCCGTTTCTCCGCTCTTCCTCTTGGACTTGAACCAAGGACCCTCTGATTAACAGTCAGATGCTCTAACCAACTGAGCTAAGGAAGAATATTCTCTCTGCCGAAAAGCGATGCAAAAGTAGTATAATTTTCCGAATAAACCAATAACTCCCGGAAAAAAATTAAGTGCAGGCTTTTGTGACGAAAGAACCACTGATTGTCATCTTAATCTGTATGCAACACCAAATGTAATGTTGACTGATTGATAATCAGAAATACCCATATAATCAAGATTTGTCAGCAATGATATTTTATCGCTCGTATTAATTCTCAACCCCACGCTAAAATCGTAACCTAAATAAGTATCAGACGATTCAAATTCTGATCCATATGAGGCAGTGAGAACGCCAAAGCCCAACAAACCCTTCGCCTCGAAATTAACTTTCGGGCTAATTGGAGTAGAAGCCAACACCCCAAACATCAATCCTCCTATACCATAAGAAACATCATCCACGGTATGCCCACTGCCAAACCACTTTCCGGCAATACCTACATTGGGATGGAACAAGTATCCAAAATCGACCAACGACAAAGTGGCACCAACTCCTAAATCGCTCACGTCACCCACTGGGATAGCAGCTCCTAAGGACAATCCAATAAAACCTCTTCTGGAACCAGTGTCATTCAAACCCTCCACTCTTCTGTTTCGGGTTGAGACAGGCTCTCTGACAATTTTTTCTATTTCATCTGTTTGGTAGACGAAAACACTGCCATCAGAAGTTTGCAGTTTAATTTGCTCATTCGGGACTTGTTCAATGATGATGCCTCTTAAGATACTCCCGTTTTTGAGGTATACGACATCTATCAGATTGTTTTGCTGAGAAAAAGCAATTACCGAAACGAACAGTGTCAGAATTAACAAGTTTAATTTTCTCATAATTCGATCATTTTATTATTAAACAAATAGTGCGAATACTCTTTTCATTACATCCTGGTTCTCATCAGACAGGTTAATCCAAATCGTTTCTTTGTCCTTTTTAAACCAGGTGAGCTGCTTACGGGCATAGTTACGGGAATGTTGCTTTATTTTTTCTATCGCGAACCCAAGACTATATTTCCCGTCGAAATAGTCGAAAAGTTCTTTATACCCTACAGTATTGAGCGAGTTAAGATGCCGCTGTGGATAGAAGCTTCTTGCCTCCTCTATCAATCCCTCTTCGATCATCTGGTCCACCCGCCGGTTGATACGGTCATATAGTTCTTCACGATCACGTGTAAAACCGATTTTCACAATCCGGAACGGACGTTCTTTCTTTGGATTGGTACGCAGTGATGAGTATGGCCTTCCTGCCATCAGGCATACCTCTAAAGCATGGATCACTCGCTTGGGATTTTTCAAATCCACCTCATTGTAAAAAACAGGATCAAGTATTTTTAATTGCTGTCGTATTGGATCGAGACCATCCCTCCGATAAATTTCCTGTAATTCCTTACGGAGTGTTTCATCTATGGTGGGGATATCGTCAATACCTTTGCAGACCGCATCTATGTACATCATTGAACCACCTGTCATCACTACAACCGGATACTGTCCGTATAATTCCTGAAGCAGTGAAAGCGCATCCCGTTCATATTCACTGGCACTATAGTAATCTTCGGGAGAAAGTACACCCACAAAATAGTGTGTTACCCGACTTAATTGTGCTGAGGTCGGTGCGGCCGTACCAATGGTCATTCCCTTATATATCTGACGGGAATCAGCAGATAATATAGGAGATTCCAACTCTTCAGCAACTCTCAGGCTCCATTCTGTCTTTCCAACACCTGTAGGGCCAAGAAGCACGAGGAGCGTATTCATATCCGGTTGTTGTTCGATGGTTGTTCAGTTATTGTGCCGAAGAACGCGAAGCTGAATAACAATAATAGTGTTATCGACTGTATTAATATAAATCGTTAGTATCAGGTTCTGCCGGGGCATCATCTAATCCTTCAAATCCCTCCCTATCCAATTCGTCCAATTCAAAACTTTCGTCACCATAAAAAGTTTCCCCTATATCTAATGACACAGAGTCTGCTTTCATCACCTCGATATCTGCGATTTGCTTTGGAGCTTCACCCAATGAGAGTGTACAGACAGGGGATTTTAGATTTTTACCGGGAATGAGTTCCGACAGTTCAATAAACAATGCGCGCTCGTTAAAATAATCGAACACAAACATCAGCTTTTGTTTTTCATCTTCGAGATAATCACTCAAAATGCATTCTTCCATAATATAAGAGTCCTCATCGGAATAGGTATCCATCTCCACCAGAGTAATTTCCTGCTTCTTGCGCCATTTATTATCACAAAGGAAGAACGACGCCATCTCTTTATTACTGAATCCCGTACAATCTATAATTGCATTGTAAAAATCCAGGAACGTGGCATCCGCATCGATTTTAATTTCTCTTTTGAAGTTATCGACTTCATCAGACAGGATTAAAAATTTGAATATCATTGCGATTTCAGTTTTATGCATTGTTTACATTTCAAAGGTAATAAAAAGTTTTAATTTTTCACATTTAAGTAATTATTTTAATGTATCCAAATACACAACAACTGTATGGATGAACCGAATGGGGAAAGCAATTGTTTTATAGGTGTAACATAACTAAGGATATAGAATAAACAATAAAGCGAGCTATAAATCATTTTGAGGATATGAAACCGAAATATATGCCCGTCGATCCCGGCTATTTTGAACTTTTTGAGCAGGAGATGGAAAAAAATGATGCAAGAGTGATCTATTTTGCTTTTGCCAGTGAACCGGAACTGGAAGAGTCGCGCGGAAAGATCATCAAGATAGATGATAAGAGCCAGGAGGGTCATTTTCTTCTCTTTGAGAATGGCGATAAGGTACGCCTCGACAGGATTATCGTAATTAACGGAATACCGGGCCCCGCCTATGATGAATACGATTCATACGCCCTTGTCCCCCTCACTTGCCAGGCAGGTTATGACGATTGTTTTATGGAATAGAATTCATTATCTTTGCCTCCAACATTTAGACTATTTCAATTGCGTTTATGGCTCTGAAACAACAACAGGAACTAAAACAAACTCAACGTCTTTCGCCTCTGCAAATGCAGGTAATAAAACTGGTAGAACTCAATTCGGTAGAGGTGGAAGACCGCATCAAACAGGAGATAGAAGATAATCCCGCCCTGGAAGTCTCGGATTCCGGCCCTGCGGGCGAAGAAGAGGAGAACAACGATGTCCCGGAAGATATTCTCTCACAGGAAGAGATCATTCTTGGGGATTATGCTTCAGAAGATGATATACCGGACTATCGGCTGAATGGAAGCGACCGGAAGAATGAAACCAATATAGTCGAGATCAGTTATTACGACGACAAGTCATTGAGTGACTCATTGCAGGAACAGATCGGATTATTACAACTGGATGACCAAAGGCAATTGATCGCTGAGTATATTATTGGTAATCTCGATGAGAGTGGGTATCTGCAACGCGACCTTCAATCGATCTCTGACGACCTGTTGTTTCAGCAACAGATAGAGGTATCTCCCCTGCAAATGGAAGATGTCCTGTATGAAATTCAGGATCTGGAACCGGCCGGCGTGGGAGCCCGGAATCTCCGGGAATGTCTCCTGCTTCAATTAGGCCGGTATGCATCCACGCCGGCGGTGGAACATGCCAAAGTGATTCTTTCGGATTATTTCGATGAATTTTCAAGAAAACATTACGAAAAGATCATCCGCCAGATGAATATCACCCAGGATGAGCTACGCGATGCCATACATGAGATCGTCTCTTTGAATCCGAAACCGGGCAACGCGTTGGGCGGCACACTGCAGACCGCCATGAACAATATCACTCCCGATTTTATCGTAGACTCATACAATGGTGAGGTCTCCATCCAACTCAACAACAGTAATGTCCCCAGCCTACAGATAAACCGCTCTTTTTCGGAGATGCTCAAGGGATACAACGAAAACAAGGAGAGCATGTCGAACGACGATAAACAAGCGATTCTCTTTATGAAACAGAAGGTGGACTCTGCCAAATGGTTCATCGACGCAGTAAAACAACGCCAGAACACCCTGCAACGCACCATGGAGGCGATTGTGAACTTACAGTATGATTTTTTCCTGACAGAGGATGAGACCCAGCTCAAACCCATGATCCTGAAAGACGTGGCAGAAAGAACAGGATTCGATATCTCAACTGTTTCCAGGGTAAGTAATAGTAAGTATGTACAGACCAACACTGGTATTTACCCGCTCAAATTTTTCTTCTCGGAAGCTATGCAGACCAATACCGGAGAAGATATCTCTTCAAGGGAGGTCAAATTGATCCTCAAGGAAAGTATCGACAATGAAAATCCTGTCAAACCTCTTACTGACGACCAACTTACAAAGATTCTCAATGAAAAAGGATATGTGATTGCGCGCCGGACGGTGGCTAAATATCGCGAACAATTGAATATTCCTGTGGCTCGATTGAGAAAAAAAATATAACTTTGCGAATTCAAAACTGGTTACAGGATGAAGTCTATCGCACACCTAATCTCCACTATATTTCAACCCCTGCTGATGCCCATCTATGGAGTAATGCTCCTGTTTGTATACACCTACTTTGGAGTAACTTATCTTCAGCAGTTCTGGTTGATCATTACGCCGGTAATCCTATTTTCATTTGCGATTCCGGCTATTCTCATTTTCATGCTCTATAAGATAGGAGTTATTTCCGACTTGTCGCTGAAGGTACGTCGCGAACGTATCTACCCCTATATAATCACATTGCTTTCTTATTCTGTGATGATCTTTTTCTATTATAGAATGAACATGCCCCCATGGTTTTTGATGATCATGGTCTCCTCTGTCGCTATTATGCTTGTCGCTATCCTCATCACCCTGAAATGGAAAATCAGTGCACATATGTTCGGCATCGGCGGACTCATTGGGGGGGCTATGTCGGTAAGCTATTTCGTCGAACATTCCAACCCCTATTTTATGTTCATGGGATTGTTTATCATCGCAGGACTGGTTGGCACATCGAGGCTTATCCTCAAACGTCACACCCTTGCGCAGGTGATTGCTGGATTCTTATTGGGATTTTTGCTCTCCTTCATTTTTGTCTGGATAGGAGTACAACCATGAACAGAATCTTGTTTTTTGACATAAAAGAATTAAATAGTATATTTACCGCATAAATATTTTTTTAAATTATAATCATTATGAATTTTCCTGAAAATGTAAAGTACTCTTCCGATCATGAATGGGTAAGAGTGGAAGGCAACGAAGCATACGTTGGAATTACTGATTTTGCGCAAGGTGAATTGGGTGAAATTGTCTATGTCGATGTAACGACAGAAGGTGAAACCCTGGGTCAGGGCGAAGTTTTCGGAAGTATTGAAGCTGTGAAGACCGTATCCGACCTGATGATGCCTGTCGGAGGTGAAGTACTGGAAGTGAATACCAAACTGGAAGACGCTCCGGAGTTAGTGAACAGTGACCCGTTCGGTGAGGGATGGATCATCAAAATAGCAATCAATAGTGCCGGTGAACTGTCGGGTTTGATGTCAGCTGCCGAATACAAGGAATTTATCGGAAAGTAAAAATTGATGTGATAACTCGATGATTGAATGATGTACTGATTGATTTCTCACATTGCCACATCAACAAATCGTCATATCAACAAATCAACAAATCATTCTTTATGAATCCATTAGTAAGTATTATTATGGGCAGTACTTCCGATCTGCCTATAATGGAAAAAGCAGCCCAATTTCTCAATGAAATGGAAATCCCGTTCGAAATGAATGCCCTTTCCGCCCATCGGACTCCCGAAGAAGTGGAAAAATTCGCAAAAGGGGCCAAAGACAAGGGGATCAAAGTGATTATTGCAGCGGCCGGTATGGCTGCACATCTCCCGGGAGTGATCGCCTCAATGACCACTCTTCCGGTAATTGGCGTACCCATCAATTCATCTCTGGACGGAATGGATGCACTGCTCGCCATCGTACAAATGCCTCCCGGTATCCCGGTAGCGACCGTAGGAATTAATGGTGCGTTGAATGCAGCTATTCTGGCATTACAGATGATCGCTACAGGCGATGAGTCGGTACAGAAGAAGCTGGCGGACTACAAAATAAGTCTGAAAAATAAGATCACCAAGGCAAACCAGGAATTGGCATCCGTTTCTTACAAATTCAAAACCAACTAACAGTTGATAATTGACAGTTGACAGTTAATAATGGATAACAATTGGCATTTTGTAATTCATTATTAGTAATTGGTAATTAGTAATTGGTAATTTTAGTAATTCATCTTAACTCTTGGTTCTTGACACTTGTATCTAATTTATAATCAATATGAAAAAAGTAATTCTTATGTTAACTGCCCTATCTCTGCTGGCAGCCTGTAACAACGGCAACCAGGCAGATAAGCAAGTACCGGCTGACGACGGTATCGACTACGCTACATTCGAATACAAGGTGGACAGGTTTGCAGACATCGAAATTCTCCGCTATCCTGTCCCCGGCTTCAACAGCCTGTCGCTGCAACAAAAAGAGCTGATCTATTATTTATCGCAGGCTGCACTCGAAGGGCGCGATATCCTCTGGGATCAACACAACCGTTACAACCTGACTATCCGGCGGGTTTGTGAAGGAGTTTACGAGAACTATATGGGCGACAAATCGTCCGAAAACTGGAAACATTTCGAGACCTACCTGAAACGGATATGGATGGCTAACGGTATCCACCATCACTATTCTGAAGACAAGATCATACCGGAATTCCCGCAGGACTACTTCGTCTCTATCGTAAAAGGGGTGGATCCGGGGCGTATGCCTTTCCGTGACGGGATGGCTGCCGATGAGACTCTCAATGAGATCCTCCCGGTGATGTTCGATCCGAATGTCATGTCCAAACGGATGAACCAAACCCCGGGCGCCGATATCGTGGCAACCTCGGCAGTGAACTTCTACGAAGGGGTGACACAAAAAGAGGTAGAAGATTTTTACAATGCAATGAAGGATCCTAACGACAATACACCGGTGTCTTACGGTCTGAACAGTAAAGTAGTAAAAGAAGATGGCGTTGTCACCGAACAGGTATGGAAACTGGGTGGTATGTACGACAAAGCCATTGAACGCATTATCGGATGGCTGGAAAAAGCGGCTGCCGTCGCCGAGAACGATCAGCAGAAAGAGGTGATCAACACGCTGGTCTCCTATTACCAAACAGGGGATCTGAAAACGTTCGACGACTATTCGGTGAAATGGGTGACTGACACCGCTTCCCGTGTAGATTTTATCAACGGCTTTATCGAAACCTATACCGACCCGCTCGGTATGAAAGCGACCTGGGAGTCTATGGTGAACTTCAAGAGCGAAGAAGCATCCGAGCGTACCTGGATCATCAGCGAAAACGCCCAGTGGTTCGAAGATAATTCTCCTGTCGACGACCGTTTCAAGAAAGAAGAAGTGAAAGGGGTATCGGCCAAGGTGATTACAGCCGCCATGCTTGGCGGCGACTGCTATCCGGCTACACCAATCGGCATCAACCTGCCTAATTCCAACTGGATCCGACGCGACCATGGCTCCAAATCGGTGACTATTGATAATATCACCTTTGCCTATGACAAAGCAGCAGAAGGGAACGGCTTCAACGAAGAGTTCATGTGGAGCGACACCGAACGGGAACGTGCAAAAAAATATGGCACCCTGACCGATAACCTGCACACCGACCTCCATGAATGCCTCGGACATGGATCAGGTAAATTACTTCCGGGTGTGGACGGCGATGCACTCAGAGCCTACGGTTCACCACTGGAAGAAACAAGAGCCGACCTGTTTGCACTCTATTATCTGGCCGATCCCAAATTAGTGGAACTGGGGCTTTTACCGGATAATGAAGCTTACAAAACGGAGTATTACGGCTACGTCATGAATGGTGCCATGACTCAGCTCACCCGTATCCAACCGGGTAAAGATATCGAGCAGGCACATATGCGTAACCGGGCATTGATCTCCAACTGGGTCATCGAAAACGGAAAAGCTGACAATGTAGTGGAATTACAGCAACGTGACGGCAAAACATACGTGGTGATCAACGATTACGACAAACTGCGCAGCCTCTTTGGAGTATTACTGGCCGAAGTGCAACGTATCAAGTCGGAAGGCGATTACGAAGCAGGCAAGAACTTAGTGGAAAAATATGGTGTGAAAGTAAATGCGGATCTGCACAAAGAGGTGCTGGCACGCTATGAAGCACTGAATATCGCTCCATACAAGGGGTTTGTGAATCCGGTTTATAAACTCGTAACCGATAACAAAGGCAAAGTAACGGATGTAACTGTTTCGTACGACGAAAACTATGTAAACCAGCAGTTGCGTTACTCAAGACAATACTCGGTATTGCCGTTGAAGAATTAATCTTACAGGAAATATCAGCAAAATGAGGGTGCATCACAACTTCGTGGGTTCACCCTCATTTTACTAATCACCTTTCCACTTTCCCACCTTCTCACTTTTCCACATCCAACAATGACTTACGACGAAACACTCGATTATCTTTATCACCAGATGCCCGAATATCAACGGATCGGCGATAAGGCTTATAAACCCGGGCTCGACAACAGCCTTGCATTAGACGGGATTTTCGATCATCCCCACCGGCGTTATAAAACCATCCATGTGGGGGGGACCAACGGGAAAGGCTCCGTTTCACACCTGTTGGCTGCTATATTACAGGAATCAGGATACAAAGTGGGATTATATACTTCCCCCCATTTGATCGATTTCCGCGAAAGGATCCGTGTCAATGGAGAGATGATCAGTAGTGAGTTCGTGATGGATTTTGTAGAGCAGTACAGGAAACAGTTTGAGCCGGTAATGCCCTCGTTCTTCGAGTTAACCATGGAGATGGCTTTCCTCTATTTTGCTCAACGGGAAGTGGATGTAGCTGTGATCGAGGTCGGTCTGGGCGGACGGCTCGACAGTACCAATATCATCTCTCCCGATCTTAGCATTATCACTAACATCGGATTCGATCATATGAAACAGTTAGGCAATACATTGCCAAAGATTGCAGCCGAAAAAGCAGGAATTATAAAATCATATACACCTGTAGTGATTGGGGAAACGGGCAATGCGGAAGTAACGCAGGTTTTTATCGACAAGGCACAGTCGGTGAACGCTCCTATTGTCTTCGCGGAACTCTATATGAACAATTTTAAAGCAGAGAAATGTGAATCAGGATGGTTACTGTTTCATGCAGACGGGTACCCTGGTATAAAGAGCGAATTAAGGGGGTTAGCACAAGACAAAAATGCACGGACGGTATTGACGGCGGTGGAAGTTCTCCTTGAAACAGGTTATGTGATCCCGAAAGCATCTGTGTATAAAGGGTTCGCCAATGTGACCTCCATTACCGGATTAATGGGACGATGGCAACAGTTGCAAACTTCACCGAAGATCATCTGTGATATCGCGCATAACGCGCATGGGATACAATATGTGGCGGAACAGTTACAATCAGAAAACTTCAATCGTCTCCATATGGTGTTCGGAATGGCAAACGATAAAGATATTGATCCCGTCTTTTCTCTCTTACCACGGGATGCTGTTTATTATTTTACAAAAGCATCGGTAGAACGTGCCTTGGACGAAAAAAGACTGGCACGGCAAGCCGAAACCCATGGATTAAACGGGGAAAGCTTCAGCAGCGTAAAAGAAGCAATAGAAGCCGCAAAAGAAAACGCCGATAAAAATGATCTCATTTTCATCGGCGGTAGTTCCTTTATCGTAGCGGATGCGTTGCTGCTGTTCATATAATTACCAAACTAACACGATTCGGAAGTTGTATTCTTCTTCCAGATATTGTATATCATCCTCGCTTCCAAAAAGGTCTGAAGCCTGAATAAAAAAAGCGACAGTAGGCTTCTCTTCACCCTCAAATTTATATTGTACATCGAAACTGATAGTTTCGGTATATGTATCAACTATATTTCCCGTATCATCATAGATACCATATGTATGTACATAGGGAAGTGACTTCTGCACTTCATTCACATCCGGCGGGCCAATAAAAATAAATCCCAACACAGCACCATCTTCATAAATAGATTCATTCAGTTCGGGCAATTCATATACGGCTTCAAAACGTTTGAAATTTCCATCATCATTCCATGTCCAATCATCCTTCTCGACTGTAATATTCACAATCTCCCACCGCGTAAATTCAAGTTGTTCGTTATTTTCCCGCAACGCCTCTTCAATCATCCTCCGAATCTGAGCCTCTGTCAGATAATCATCAGGATAATCATCAGAACAGGAATACCCTCCAAGCAAAACTGCCACAGAAAGCAATGATACAGCAACTGTTTTAAATAAATTTTTTCCCATATAGATAGTTTTAATTGGTTTCCATTCGAGCGTAAAAATAATCATTTTTTATTAAAAAAGCATTTGATCTCACCAGATTAATACAAGTCTGAATTGATAGTATACTTTCGCTGCCGTATCCTGAATACCGTCAGACGGCTGAATATAAAATGTCACTCTGTTGGTCAGAGAACTATATTCATAGCCTACCGTTTCCGTAAATACACTGCCATCGTCCAAGAGAATACTTATTGTATAGGGAAGCTGAGTTTGTACCTCATCCTGGTTTTGTACGCCTAAAAAAACATAACCGATCACCGCTCCACTTTCATAGATAAACTCATCGATATATCTCATTTGTTTTACTACTTCCCATCTTCTATTGGCAGGATTCCAACTCCATTCCGAAGCTTTCACTTCATAATCCTGAATATCCCATGCAGTTTCAGTTATATCGTCACTACAGGATGAGACAAAAAAGCCAATACTTAGAAATAGAAGGCCCGCAAACAGGGTGGGAAAAAATTTTCTTTTCATAATTCGTGGTTTTTGAAGTCTGTAATGCTTGTTCATAGGCTATGACTTGAAAAAAGTTCTTACGTTTAATTTAAAACAGTAAAAGAGGGAAAAAAGTTTAAACCATTCTCCCTCTATATTAATACTTGCCTGAAGATCAGAACAAATTATTTAATTCAAGAAGACAAAAAGTATCATTTTATACTTCTTAAATATTTACACTACCATCCTGGGATCAAAATGACCTTCCTCCCAAAAATCCACCTAGAATATCGTTCAGGGGATTACCGTCGCCATCCTTGTCGAGCGCACTACCCAACATATCCATGATGCCTCCACCGGATTTACCTTGCTGTGAATTACCCAACAGGCCTCCCAGGAGATCGCCCAAACCACCGGCACCGGTATTGGCCTGACGCTTCTCTTTTCCAAGGTATGCCATTACAATAGGGGCTAACATCGCCAACAAAGGAGCTATCTTATTCATACTGACTCCGGTTTTCTGAGATATGCCCTGCTCTACAGCCGGAAGTTTATTCCCAAATATATGGCCCAGAATTCCATTGCCATCCTGCTGCAATTCTTCTGTATGTCCCTGTAACATTCCGGAAAGGTTATTCAGAAGCGAACCATCATGTTTCGACTCCAGCGCTTTATTCAGGCTCTCCGCCCCATCGCGGGATTGTGCATTCCTGGTCATTCCGGCTAATATTGCCGGCACGGCCATATTGACTACGCCCGACGCCTCTCTTTCATTCATGCCGAGTTGACTGGCTACACTTTTCACAATTGATTGCCCCACCGGGCTGTTTAATAATTCTGATAGATCCATTTGCGTGAGTAATTATAAAATAATAAAGCCCAAATATATATTTATTAAACAATCTGTTCCTTTATTAAGTTCTTAGAATTGACGTAATGAGGAATAAAACCACACTATAGGATTACCGTAATTTACAATTACTTTTTCAACAATGGATTGCCAGCTGTGAAAAAAACATTATTTTTGTCTATCCACATTATTATGGATGATAATTTTTCAATATAAGGAGAACAACGGACAAAGTCGTATGAGAAGCGTAATCAAAATGTCTTACGTCTTGAATCTTGATTCTTTGCTCTTTATTCTTTACTCTAAAATATGAAACAATATCTTGATTTATTACAGCGGGTGCTCGACGAAGGGGTTAAAAAGGAAGACCGTACAGGAACCGGAACCATCAGTATCTTCGGACATCAGAGCAGGTACAGGATGAGTGACGGATTTCCGGTACTTACCACTAAAAAATTACATCTGAAATCGATCATCCACGAATTGCTTTGGTTCCTCAATGGGGATACCAATGTGAAATATCTGAACGATAATGGCGTGCGTATCTGGAATGAGTGGGCTGATGAAGATGGCGATCTTGGCCATATCTACGGATATCAATGGCGTTCATGGCCCGATTATAACGGCGGACATATCGACCAGATATCAGAGGTAGTGAATACCATCAAAAATAATCCCGATTCCCGACGTATTATTGTCAGTTCATGGAATGTGGCGGATATTCCCAGTATGAACCTTCCTCCTTGCCACGCTTTTTTTCAATTTTATGTGGCTGACGGAAAACTGAGCCTTCAACTCTATCAACGTAGTGCGGACATTTTTCTGGGAGTGCCGTTCAATATCGCTTCCTATGCGTTACTGCTGAAAATGATGGCCCAAGTGACCGGGTTGGAGGAGGGTGATTTCATCCACACTTTCGGGGATGCCCATATCTACCTGAATCATCTTGAACAGGTGAATCTTCAACTGTCGCGTGAACCGCGGCCACTACCAAATATGAAGGTCAACCCTGATGTAAAGGATATATTCGGCTTCCGTTTCGAGGACTTCGAACTGGCAGACTACGATCCACACCCACACATTAAAGGTATTGTCAGTATATGATGAATCAGAAGAAACCACATATCGCCATTATTGTCGCACTCGATGAACAGAACGGTATCGGGCGAAGAGGCGAACTGCTTTGCCATCTTCCCGCCGACCTGAAGCATTTTAAGGAGCTCACCACAGGACACACCATCATTATGGGAAGAAAGACCTATCAATCGCTTCCTAAAGGTGCACTGCCCAACCGAACCAATATAGTAATTACTTCTGATAAGGAAGACAATTACCCTGGCTGCGTCGTGGTACGTTCTGTCGATGAAGCGCTGGCCCGTTGCAAAAATGAGGACACGGTTTTTATTATCGGTGGAGGACAACTTTACCGTTCAACCCTCGACCTTGCGGAGATACTCTATCTCACCCGCATACATCACACTTTTGACGATGCCGATACTTTTTTTCCGGAAATAGATCTCAACAAATGGGAGTTGATTCAACAACAAACATACCAGACAGACGAAAAACATCAATATAATTATTCATTTCATACCTGTATAAAAAAATAAGTTGTAAAAATGGATGTGAATAGTTGGAAAGAGTTTCTGCAGGGCGACGAAAAAGCATTTTCGTCGCTATATCGTAGTTACTTCAATGAACTTTTTGCATACGGTCTGAAAATAGGTTTCGATGAGGAGGTATGCAAAGATGCCATACAGGATGTTTTTTACAAAATATACATCTCCCGAAACCAACTGACCCACATCAGAAATATTGAATCTTACTTGCTCCACTGCCTGAAGAACAGATTATTTGATATCCACAATCTGGAAACTAAAATTAACCATATAAATTACAATGATATCATTCTCGAAAGTGAAAACAGTGTCGTAGAAAAGATCATTGAGGAAGAGACAGAGTTGCAGTGGGAAAGTAAAATAAAACAATCACTGAAAACTCTGCCTCCAAAACAAAGAAAGATAATCTATTACCATTATCAGCTCAACCTTTCTTTCGATGAGATAGCTGCCTTACTGGATATGACACCCGAAGCAGTAAAAAAATCAACTTACAGGGCACTACAGAAAATGAGAGGAAGTCAGCAACTAAAGAATCCTTTTTTTACTTTCCTTTTCTTCGTTCTTTAACCATATTTTGTTAATCTTTATTAATATTGTCTCCCCTTTGTCTTTTTTGAAGTCTTTAATATATAACCGAATGATATTGTCTGTTATGGATCAAAAAGATTTTTTGTGTGACGACCTTTTCATATACTGGAGAATCCACCCGACGAAAGAACTGGATACTTTCTGGGTGAATTTTCTCAAAGAGAACGAAGATTATAGGGAATCCTTCAATAAAGCTATTGAAACATTTGAAATAATACGAAAAGGGAAAGAGATACTTGAAGTGGGAGAAACTTCAATACTACAGGAGCTAAAAGATAAAATCGAGAAAGAGAAATTAAAGAAAAGAAGGAAAATACGAAAGATACTAGCTTCATCTGCCGCTGCCATATTGCTTCTTTTATTGATTTCCTCGATCTTTATTCTGTATGAAAAGAAGGAAAATGTGGATTCCCTCACATCTTCCATAGGAGAGGTAATGAATAATAACAATATACAACTTTTTACCGGCAGTAATGTATTAGAAATCGATAATAATTCAGTGCTGGATTTATCCGGGGAGAAATATGGCACCATAATCCAACAGTCACATTCGCAGAAAAAGATCGATTTGGGTAACAACCAGATAAACAAACTTATTGTACCTTATGGGAAAAGGTCGACATTGATTTTAGCTGACGGATCGAAAGTGCATCTGAATTCCGGAACTAAAATGGAGTTTCCATCCATATTTTCCGGGGAGAAAAGGGAAATCAATATAGAAGGAGAGATTTATATTGAAGTGGCAAAGCAAACCAATGCACCTTTCGTTATTCACACCCCCAATTCCCAAATTACTGTCTACGGAACCTCGTTCAATGTATCTTCCTATTCCGAAGACGCGAAAGAATCTGTTGTTTTGGTAAATGGTGCAGTGGAAGTGAAAAGTGTAAACAGCACCATACAATTGAAACCTAATGAAATGGCTGAGATTGAAAATGGACAAATATTACGAAAACAGGTGGATGTTTCAGATTATATTGGTTGGACAAGTGGTTATATGCAACTAAATAGGGCGCCATTGAACGAAGTATTGAAGAAAATAGGACGATACTATAATATAAAGTTCCAGTACGGATTAGATCTCGACCTGTATGACCAAACTTGTTCAGGTAAATTGTTCCTTTCGGATAATTTGGATGATGTACTCGAAGCTTTTTCAAAGATGACCTATCTGCAATATAGTAAACAGGACGATGAAATGATATTCATCCGCCAGTAACAAATAAATCAACATTATTAATTAAAATTTAACTATTTATGCCTATGAGAAAAGAATAATGAAAAAAAGTCGAGTAATGCGGCAACATTACCCGACCAAAATAAATTTCGCGGTTAAGCAAGAGCATTAGTCAAACAAGTTTGATTATGCCATTAGCAACAGCAAATTTACAAAGTGAATCTAATTTATTGGTAAAAATTAAAATTCAAAACAAAGATATGCAAGAAAAGTATACATGTAAAGCATTTACCACGAAAAAGAATGATAAGTTTTTAAAAATCATGAAAATCTATTTTTTAATCACTTTCCTCTGCATTTTTTCTGTTACGGCAGAGAATATTTATTCTCAGTCAAAAACGGTCAGTGTCGAACTAAAAAACATAACGCTAAAAGATGCTTTTCGTGAATTAGAAAAAAACAGCGACTATCTGTTTCTTTTTATGGATAACACCGAAAGAGGTTTATCAACGAATGTAAACGTATCCTTTAACAACAAATCTATAAACGAAATAATGGATTTGTTGTTGAAAAATACAGACCTGGTCTACTCTATCGTCAACAGGCAGATTACCATTTCAAGGAAACCGGGAACTGTTGAAAATGAGAAAAAAGCTGATAATAAAGTTAGTACCAAAGAAGTACAGCAAACCCGTAAAACCATTACCGGAACAGTAAGGGATGTTAACGGAGAATCCATTATAGGGGCTAATATTATTGAAGTAGGTACATCTAACGGAACCATTACCGATGTAAATGGAAACTTCACCTTGAATGTGGCAAACGATGCGACTATCCAGATCACCTATATCGGATATTTAAGCCAGACGATCAATACCACGGGAAGTACAAATTTCACCATCACTCTCAGAGAAGATCTGCAGGATTTGGAGGAATTGGTAGTTGTGGGGTACGGTTCGCAGAAAAAAGAAAACCTTACAGGTGCGGTTGCAACCGTGGATGTAGGTAAAGCATTGAGCGGACGTCCTATTACCGATGTTGGTCGCGGATTGCAAGGAACTACACCGGGGCTTTCGGTTGTTATACCAAGTGGAGAGATCGGTTCTGATCCAACGATCAAAGTCCGTGGAAAGATCGGCTCTATTGAAGGCGGATCGGCTCCACTTATTCTATTGGATAACGTTGAAATACCATCACTCTTAATGGTCAACCCTGATGATATCGAATCTATTTCCGTATTAAAAGATGCGGCTTCTGCTTCTATTTACGGAGCGAAAGCTGCTTTTGGGGTTATTCTTATCACTACCAAAAAAGGAGCTGCCCAGCAACGCGTGAATGTGAGTTATTCGGGAAATTTCACTTGGCAGAATATCTCCAAAAAGATGGAAATGGGCGGTATAGACGCTTTGCAGTATAGCGTGGATGCTTTTAAAAACGCAGGCGGAACAGTAGCCGGCGCTTTTGTGCAAATTACAGAGGAAGGACTGGAGAAAGCCAAAGCCTGGCATGAAAAATATTACGGGAAAATAGGCGTAGAAGATCCGTACGTTTATGGACGTGACTGGTATGTAGACATCAACAACCGCAAAATAGGCTTAAGAACATTCGACCCTTATGATTACATGATTAAAGAATGGACTCCTTCCATGAACCACAATGTTTCCGTCAGTGGAAAAGCACTAAATACCACCTACAATATCGGTGTGGGTTATATAAGTCAGGACGGTTTGATGAAACCGGCAAAACACGACGACTTTAAACGCTACAACGGATCATTGAGGTTAAGCACGGAGATCAATAAATACCTGACGGCAAGAGCAGGCGCTATGTACTCTGCCAGAGAAAAGAGATATGGGTATGCAACCAGTTCCACTACCGCCGATCCATGGCTCTATCTTTACCGTTGGGGGCCCACCATGCCCATGGGATATGACGAGAACGGAAGCATAATCAGAAGCCCTTATTCCGAGCTTAAACAAGCCAATACAGCCTCAAGGAGTAATGACTATACCAGTGTGAATATCGGTGCTACGGTGAATATGACAAAAGACTGGAAGTTGGATATTGATTATAACCATTCTCAAAACGACTATATCACTTTGCAACCTGGAACACGTTATACGGCGGCTGATTCCTGGGTGGCTGCTGTGGCAAAATATGATGATAACAGCAACCGCATTTATGTCAACGATGCCGGTGAAGTTGTTTCATCTACTACCACGGGAGCAATGCCTGCCTTCATGTTGAACACACACGAATATACGGGAAGCGGTTCCAATCCTGACCATATATACCGCCGTTCGGAAAAATCGTTACGCGACACCTGGAACATGACTACTACGTATGACCTGAATTTGAATGAAGATCATAATTTTAATTTTTTGTTGGGTATAAACCGTGTTACATATGAAACGGAGTGGAACTGGTCACAGAAAACAAAATTATTGGACATCGCAAATCCTCAGTTTAACCTTGCTGTAGGTACTGAAACAGTTGGCGGGGATTTTGACTGGGATGCTCAACTGGGTTATTTCGGCCGTGTCAATTATACGTTTAAAGAGCGGTATTTGTTTGAAGCAAACCTGCGTTACGATGGTACGTCCAAGTTTCCTTCCAATTTAAGATGGAGATATTTCCCCTCATTCTCGGCAGGTTGGCGTCTAAGTGAAGAGCCGTTTATGCAGTTCATGCAACCCACGCTTTCATCGTTGAAATTAAGAGGATCTTGGGGTAGCATCGGCGACCAGACAGTAGCAAACAGTTTGTACGTTCCCACTATCACAATCGGTACGATTTCTTATCTGGATGAAAATGGGAACAAATTATTTTATGCAGCCCCTCCCGCGGCCGTCTCACCCAAAATCGGATGGCAAAATATCGAGACGCTGAATTTAGGAATAGATACCCGACTCTTCAAAAACTCATTTGGAATCACTTTCGATTGGTATCAGCGCGATACCAAGGATATGATTATTCCCGGTGCAAATGTCAGTCTTGCTTACGGTACAGGCGCACCCAAGCAAAATCTGGGAGAATTAAGAACCAAGGGTTGGGAGCTATTGGTCGACTATACACATCGTTTTAACAACAAATTATCTGTCAATGCGATGGTGACCGTATCCGATGCTGTCACTGAAATTACGAAATACAGCGACACTCAATTGGTCAGCGATTGGTATGTAGGAAAAACGTACGGAGAAATATGGGGTTATAAAACCGATCGCTTATATCAAAAAGATGATTTTGTATGGAATGGAGATCAAATAGTAACCACGTATGCATTGTACGGGAAAGAAGTGGCTGCAGGTACTGCCGGGGCTAAAGTTGTAAACAAGCTTTCCGACCCGAATGGTGTATATCAGGATCGTTTTCAATCCGGTAATTACAGGATGGGGCCGGGCGACCCTAAATTTATTGATCTTAACGGCGACGGGGACATCAGTCCGGGAAGCAGTACGATCGATGACCCGGGCGACAGGAAAGTCATTGGTAATTCAACTCCGAGGTATGAATACGGATTCCGTTTGGGAGCCGAATATAAAGGATTCGACTTCTCCGTTTTTTTCCAGGGTGTGGGCAAACGTGAACTCTGGGGAAATGGATTTTTGGCGATCCCCGGATATAATTCATCGGACGGCGCCATGCCGCAGGCTATTGCCGGTAATTATTGGAGGGAAGATCACACGGATGCGTTCTATCCTCGCGCGTATAATCTTGGCAGTTCAAATAATACATTGGGCATTGTACCCCAAACTCGTTATTTATTGGATATGTCCTATTTAAGAATGAAGAACCTGACTTTCGGATATTCATTGCCTGCCAATTTGATTACGAAAATAGGGCTTCAAAAAACGCGTGTTTACATTGCTTTGGAAAACTTCCTGACATTTGATAACCTGAATGATCTCCCGATTGACCCGGAAGAAGTGCAAGGTTATTCAATGTTCAATGACGAAAACTATAACTCCGGTCGTACGGGAGTAGGAGCTCCAACAATGAAATCGATGTCAGTTGGTTTTCAATTAAATTTTTAAATAAGATCATAAAATGAAGAAACATATATTTTATACACTACTTGTTGTCGTGCTCGTCTCAGTCGGTTGCGACGATATATTGGATCGCCCTCAGAAAACAAAAGCTAATGATGAAACGTATTGGAGGAGCGAATCTGATTTCCGTTTATATGCAAATGAATTTTATACGCAGTATTTTGTGGGGTACAGCTCGAGTTGGGGGGTGGATTATGCTCCCCTACGCGGCTATTATTTTTCTGACGATGTGGCTTATACCGGTACGCAAAGCAATCTGGAGAACGCCATTCCCTCAAGCCGCGGATCTACGTCATTGGCTTCTACCAGCGATCTCTGGCTCACCAAGTACGCCAGCGCCACTTGGAACTTTGGATGGATACGCAAAGTAAACATCATGATAGAACGTCTTGAAAATGTGGGGGTTAATTATTTATCGGAAGAGGCTTACAACCATTGGATGGGGGTAGCTCGTTTCTTTCGGGCCTTTGAATATCACCGTTTAGTCTGGTCGTTTGGCGATGTTCCTTATTATGGAACAACATTTACAGAAGACAATTTAGACGAAATGTATAAGGACAGAACGCCCAGAGAAGAGGTGATGGAACATGTGTATGATGATCTCCGCTTTGCTTTCGCCAATATCCGGACAAATGATGGCGCAATGTACCTGAATAAAGATATTGCTGCTGGATTTATCACGCGCATCATGCTCTACGAAGGAACCTGGCAGAAATACCATAACATCAGCCAGGAAAACGCGAAGAAGTATCTTGAATTTGCCCAGGAAGCCGGCGATTATGTGATTGGAACAGGAAAGTACGCGATTTCAGGAGACTTCAGGAGTTTATTTGGTTCGCTCGACTTAAAGGGTCATCCGGAAGTGTTAATGTACAGGCACTATGACGCAGCCAATGCTACACACGCTGTGGCTTCCTATTCAAATGGAAGGGAATCTCAAAATCCATCCTCCAATTTGGCATTGGCAAAGGCCTTTATCTGCAATGACGGTAAACCGTACCAGACATCAAGCGTTGCAAACGCCGACATTTTAAACATTACCAATATGATTAAAACGCGCGATCCCCGCTTTGAAGCTACTTTCTATAACTACCCTAAAATAGAGGCGTCTACGCTTTTGTATGCGTGCAAATTTATTTCGCGCGAAGGATCGTCTTGGGTTGGAACGCTGCCTCCTCAATACGGGAGTATGACAAATACAAACGACTATCCCGTAATGCGTTATTCTGAAGTATTGCTGAACTGGATCGAAGCGAAAGCCGAACTGGCGACATTAGGTGGAACGGCAGTAACCCAGGCAGATATAAGCATATCTATCAATGCTATACGCAACAGACCTTTGGATAACGAAGCCATTGCATTGGGCGTTCAACAAACAGCAGCAATGGATTTGGCTCTTATCAATGATTCTTTTGATCCTGCACGGGATAGCGATGTTCCGGCCCTTATTTGGGAAATTCGCCGCGAACGCCGAATGGAGTTCGTATATGAACATACCCGTTTAGCCGACATTCGACGTTGGAAAAAACTGGAATATATGGATAACAATAAATATCCGGATACGATGTTGGGGTTGTGGATTGATATAGCCAATGAACTACCCACTTATCTCGTTACGACCACCAGAGTAAAGAAAGCCGATGGAACCATCGTGACATACAACGGCTCAAATGCAAGCGATATGGTGGGATTCTACCTCCCGACAAACGCAAATGCAAGGGACTTATTCGGGGATTTTAATTATCTGGCGCCTGTAGGAAAAGCACAAATAGAGCAGTATGCCGATGCCGGCTATACTTTGACACAAACCACCGGATGGTATTAACCTAGAGACTTGATAAAGTAAAAGGAGAGGCCCTTGCCTCTCCTTTTCGGTAATCTGAGAATGATTAGCTAAATAGAACAAATAATGAAAAAAGAATCTATACAATTTAATCTATTCTTTGTATTGTTTTTATCCTTTTCAATCGGACTCCAGGGACAAGAGAAACATAAGGATATCGAAAAGGATTTTTTCCCTTTTTCCGTATGGTACAGTGGTGGCAAAGCCCGAGCTCCTATGCTGTCTGCAATTACGCCTCGTTCTACGGATGAATGGACAACCGATTTGAAACAGATAAAAGATCTTGGGTTTAATACCGTCCGTACTTGGGTTGAGTGGGCTGCTTGCGAACCGGAACCGGGAAAATATAATTTCGACAATTTACACCTTCTGATGCGGATGGCTAATGAAGTAGGACTAAAAGTATTTATACAGATCTATGTGGATTCAGCCCCGGACTGGGTTGCCCACAATCATCCACACGCACTGTTCGAAACACAGAGTGGACATAAAGTACATCCGCAATCAGCTCCCGGAGCCTGTATGGACAACAAAGCGGTAGAAGATGCCATACTCAACTTTTACTCGGAAACAGCCAAAGTAGCTAATTCGTATCCCAATTTATTCGGATGGGATTTGTGGAGTGAACCACATATCATCAACTGGGCGTCCCTCAATTATATTCCTAATGTCCAATTCTGTTTCTGCGACGGGACACAGACAAAGTTTAGGAAATGGCTTGAGAAAAAATATCACACTCTCGAAAATTTAAATACGACCTGGTACCGCAATTTCACTGACTGGACACAAGTAGAAGCTCCCAGATTCAGTACAATTTTAAGTTATACCGACTTTATTGACTGGAAAACTTTTATATACGAAAAACTGGTGGAAGACATGCAAGCCCGCTATAACGCAATAAGAAAAGTCGATGCAACACACCTCATTACCGCCCATGCTGTCGGAGCATCCCTCTTTCAATCTCCTCACGTAGGAGCCGGTGCCACCGATGACTTTTTAATGGCCAGACCATTGGATTACTATGGCGTTTCAATCTATCCAAAACACAATAACCCTCAATACGCCTGGTCGGTGACCACACTTCGTACCGTGATGGATTTTATTAGAAGTGCAAACCGGGAAAAAGGAGGATGGTATGTAGGGGAACTGCAGGCCGGACTAGGAACCGTAGCACTTCAGGTGAGCGATCCGGTCACTTCTGACGACCACCGCATATGGGTATGGTCTGCTATTGCAAAAGGAGCCAAAGGAGTAAATATCTATGCTTACTACCCCATGTCATCTGGATATGAAGCGGGAGGATACGGCTTGATCAATCTGGATGGAACCATCACAGAGAGAGCTGTCAATGCGGGACAAATAGCTGATGTGGTAAACCGCAATCAACAGCTTTTCCTGAATGCCACCCCTGTCAAGGCTGAAGTAGGGATCGTCTATAATCCACTGACTCAAATGGTGGGAGGTATGCAGCGTCAGGATTTCCCCGGGGCCTTAAACCAGTCACTGACCGGTTATTTCCAAACATTTGCCAATTACAATATACCTGTAGATTTTATACACAGAGAACATATTGAAAAACAAGATTTTTCACAATATAAACTGATCATTATCCCCTATCCGGTCATGTTTACCAGGAAAGCTGCTGCAGGTTTACGAAACTTTGTAGAAAATGGAGGGTATGTATTGGCTGAGGCGCGTATTGGATGGAATGACGATCGGGGTTATGCATCAGAAATTATCCCTGGCCTCGGAATGCATGACATATTCGGGGTAAGGGAAGATGAAATCAGAATGCGTGATGATATCAAGTTTACCATAACAGATGAAAATCATCCCGCTCTACAAGGTTTTGATGAAAACAGTAAACTTACAGGATCATTGTATGTACAGTCATTAAAACTGCTTGACAACAGTGATGCAAAGATTTTAGCCAGTACTGGGCAAGGGCAACCCGCCATTGTAAGCAACCGATACGGGAAAGGAGAATCTATGCTGGTAGGAACTTATATGGGAATGGCCAACTTCTCGAAAATCAATCCTGATAATGACAAATTCTTTGTCAACTTATTGAATTGGGCAAAGATCGAAAGGCCTTTCACTACAACCCTTGACGGACGCAGCTCAAATCAGGTGGAAGTCAGGCTTCAGGATAAAAAGGATGGCTATCTCCTGTTTATCATCAACCACAGCAGCGAAAATGAAGAAATCGGTGTAGAGCTAAATATAGGCTCAAACGGCACATACATTGAGCGGGATATTATCAATGAAACGATAAAAAGGGTATACAGCATCGATAATAAACTGATTATCAATTCTCGTATTGATAGTAAAGGTGTCCATATCATAGAATTAACTGCAGACAAGTAAATATCAAATAGAAGGTGTTAGTCCATGGCTGTAATAAGTATTGATTTAGGAGGCACTAAAATTACAGGTGCTCTTTTTGATGAAAATGGCGAAATATGCTGTAGGGTATCTCATCTTCTGGAAAAGAGGAAAGGAGACGAGGTTGGACTACTGGTATTGAATGTAATCGACATGTTAATTGAGCAATCCGGATGCCAGAGAGAGGTCATTGAAGCGTTGGGTATTTGTGTTCCGGGTATAGCGAACAGCAAAACGGAATTAATATGGGCACCCAACATAGATTGGGAAAATTATCCGCTCCGGAAGAAAATAGAAAATCATTTAAAAAATGACCCGATTGCAATTAAGATTGCCAGTGACAGAACATGTTATATTTTAGGGGAACATTGGAAAGGTACCGCAAAAAATACCACGAACGCAGTCTACCTTTCAATTGGTACAGGGATAGGTGTTGGACTCCTGATTGATGGGAAGATCATCCATGGACATGGAGATATAGCGGGAGCTGCAGGATGGTTTGCCATGGGAACTCCCTATTCAGAAGAATACAAAAAATATGGATATTTTGAGAGTTACGCGTCAGGAGACGGTATTGCCCGTCAGGCAAAAAAGATTTTGAGAGAAGGGTATCTATTTAAAGGAAGTTCATTATACAAAAAAAATATCGAAGAGGTTTCAAGTAAAGATATTTTTGAAGAATTTTATAAAGATGACCCGCTTGCTATATCTGTTATTGAAAAAGCGATTGATCTTTGGGCTATGGCTTCTGCCAATTTAGTCAGCCTGTTAAACCCTGAAATGATTATATGGGGCGGGGGCGTGTTCGGTCCGGCCACGGAATTAATAGGCCGTATTTATGAAGAAGCTTCCAGATGGGCGCAGCCCATTGCGATAAAGCAGGTAAAATTCGAGAAGTCAATTTTACAGGGGAATGCCGGACTATACGGCGCCGGTTATCTGGCGCTTACATCAATAACAAAGTAACAGCAGGAGTGCATGGGATACAATAAAACTTTGGTGTATATAGCTGCCTGCATAGGCATGGCTTTTTTCGGGGTTGCATTTATTGTCATGGGTGCTGTTTTGCCCTCCTTAACCGCAACATACTCTCTCGACGCAGTAGGTTCATCTTCTTTGGTATCTCTGTTGCCCGTAGGGGTATTGGCAGGTTCACTGCTATTTGGTGTCATCGTCGACAGGTACGGATATAAATTATTACTCGTAGTAAGCACGCTGTTTACTTTGTTGGGGATCCAAGGTTTGTCGTTTTTTGAGAACCTGAATATTTTACGTATCTGCATATTCCTTATCGGTCTGGGTGGAGGGATGCTAAACGGATCTACCAACGCACTTGCATCTGATATTTCGAATGACAGGGAACGGGGCTCAAGACTGAGTATTCTTGGAGTCTGTTACGGTATAGGTGCATTGGGGGTACCTCTTTTATTGGGTATGCTATCCAAAACATACAATTATCAGTTCATATTGCAATGCACTGGATTGGTGATGCTTTTATCCGTTCTTTATTTTATTGCAATAAAATTTCCCGAATCGAAAATCAAACAGGGATTCCCTTTTAAACAGGCTATCCGGTTAATCAAAGAGCCCTTGCTCTTGATAATGGGATTTTTCCTTTTTTTTCAAAGTGGCATAGAGGGTCTTACGAATAACTGGACTACCAGCTATCTCGACGGAAGAACAGCCATCGGTAGTGCCGAGGCGGTGCTGAGCCTTACATTCTTTGTACTGGGAATGACTATTTCCCGTTTAATACTGAGTTATTTATTACGTATTTTAAAACATGAATATATACTTTTGGGAGGAATTATGACAGCCATTATCGGGATAATTATTCTCGATTATGCCTATAATTTACAATTAACGGCTATTAGTCTGTTTATTGTGGGATCTGGCCTTGCGGCAGGATTCCCGGTGATCATCAGTTATATAGGCACAGCATACAAAACTATAAGCGGAACAGCAATCGGCCTGGCAATGTTCATTGCATTGACTGGCAATACATTGCTGAATTTTACAATGGGATTTATTTCTGAAACATTTGGAATTTCATCCTTTCCGGTTTTTATTATTATTTTATTGTTGATACAGGGTATCATTCTCCTTACGAATTCAAAATCAATTAAAAATATCTATTAAATTTTACAATTATGTTATCACTTGAATGGTTGGCAAATGCAAGAGGCATTATGCAGAAAATCGAAGAAACTCAGCTGGAAAATATCAAAGAGGCTGCATCAATAATGGCTGATAGTATTGAGTCAAACAACTGGGTACATACCTTTGGTTGTGGACATGCCACGATACCCGTGGAAGAAATGTATCCCCGCATTGGAGGTTTTGTCGGATTTCATCCTATGGTAGAATTACCAATGACATTTTTCACCGGGATAACCGGACAAATGGGTATCCATCAGTTTTTATTCCTTGAACGTGCCGAAGGGTATGGTGATGCGATCATGAAAGCATACAATTTCAACGAGAAAGATTGTATCTGGATTTTTTCACATACAGGGATCAATAACGTGAACATTGACGTGGCTTTGAGGGCAAAGGAACTGGGAATGAAAGTGATTGTGTATGGATCCGCGGCCGAAGCCAAAGGTAAAGTAACCCGCCACCCAAGCGGGAAAACAATTTTCGAAATCGCTGATATTGTTGTAGACTCGTGTGTTCCCGTGGTAGATGCTTCCGTAAATCTAAAGAATCACCAGGACAAAATAGGCCCGGTATCCACGCTGGCATTTGTAACATTGGTCTGGATGACTGTCACTACTGTGGCTGAGATCCTGGCGGACAGGGGCGTTCAGTTATTCATACATCCGTCACACAATGTTCCCGGTGATACCACTGCCCAGGAACGACTCGACGCTTGCCTTGCCGAATACAAGAAACGTGTTGCTTCGGTTTAAAAAAGTGCAGAATTTATGAACAGTAACAAACCCCGATTTGGTATGGTAAAACTAAACATAACGTTATTATTTATTTTTGTTTTCTGTACAGGTTATGCCCAATCATCCTGGATACGTGTCAACCAGGTCGGCTATCTCGAAGACGATGTGAAAGTAGCCGTCTGGATCAGCAAGGAGAAGAATGTTGTCCGTGAATTCCAGATAATAGATCTGGCTACGAAAGAAACCGTATTTACAGGGTCCGATATCCGGAATACAGGGAAGCAGCCGGCATTCGAATTATCGGCGCGGCTCAATTTCACGGCACTCAAAAGGCCGGGTAGTTACATCGTGAAAGTGGGCGAGACAGAATCCGTCCCATTCCGTATCGGCAACGATGTGTATGCCGGGGCAGCGGATATCCCGTTAAAATATATGCGTCAACAGCGATGCGGTTACAACCCTTTCCTCAAAGACTCATGCCATGTGCACGATGCCATTTCCGTAGGTGATCCCGACGGAAAGCGAGACGGACTCTATTTTAATACTGTCGGCGGATGGCACGATGCGTCGGATTACCTGCAATATGTCACTACGTCTGCCAATGCCGTCTATCAAATGCTCTTTGCATACAGTCAACATCCCGAATCGTTTTCAGACAGGTATGATGCAAACGGGCATGAAGGAGCAAACGGCATTCCCGATATCCTGGACGAAGCCAAATGGGGATTGGACTGGTTGGTAAAAATGAATCCCGACGCCAATACCTATTTCAACCAACTGGCTGACGACAGGGATCATGTGGGATTTACATTACCCAACGAACAGAAGGTCGATTACGGCTGGGGGCCGGGAAAAGAACGTCCCGTCTATTTTGTCAGCCCCAAACCGCAGGGATTGTTCAAGTATAAGAACAGGAGTACCGGAATGGCTTCCACCTTAGGAAAATATGCCTCTTCATTTTCTTTGGGCGCTAAACTGCTGGCCGACTATTACCCCGAATTTTCCGATTTGTTAGCACAAAAGGCACAGGATGCCTATCGCAAAGGCGCTGAAAACCCCGGAGTTTCACAAACTGCACCCGGAGGCGCACCCTATTTCTATGAAGAGGATAATTGGGCCGACGACATGCAGCTGGCAGCCATAGAAATGTACAATTCTACCGGACAAAAAGAGTATCTGACACAAGCAGTCAATTATGGCAGGCTGGAGCCTGTAACCCCCTGGATGGGCGCCGATTCGGCTCGCCATTATCAATGGTACCCGTTCATAAACCTTGGCAACTATCACATAGCGGCACAGCACAGCGATCTACGCGCCCGAAAAGAGTTCATACGAAATATGAGAACAGGCTTACAGCGTGTAAAGGAAAGGGCTGAAGGGGATGCTTTCCTGAACGGAATACCGTTTATATGGTGCTCCAATAACCTGACGGTAGGTTTTATTACCCAGTGCAGATTATACCACGATATCACAGGCGATGATTCATTTCTTGAAATCGAAACCGCCATGCGCGACTGGCTGCTGGGATGCAATCCATGGGGAACCTCCATGATTGTGGGATATCCCGAACAGGGTGATACACCGACAGATCCGCATTCAGCCTTCACACACCTCCACCAGATACCGGTCACAGGAGGCATAGTAGACGGCCCCATTTATAACTCTATTTTCAGTAGCTTAATCGGTATCTACCTTGCAAATGAAGATGAATATGCCGATTTCCAGTCGGACTATGTGGTATATCACGATGATTATGCCGATTATTCTACCAATGAACCGACTATGGATGGAACCGCTTCGCTTACTTATTATCTGGGTTATCTGAGTGCACAGACAAAACAACCGAAAAAAGTAGCGGGAGGTATAGTACGCGGTGACAGTTCAAAAAAACAACTGTCGCTTGTTTTTACCGGCCACGAATATGCCGACGGAGCCAAGACGATACAAAAAGTGCTGAAAAAAACTAATATAAAAGGTACATTCTTCCTCACCGGCGATTTCTACAGGAAATATCCTGCTATTGCAAGGGATCTTCAGAAGGACGGCCACTATCTTGGGCCACACTCCGACAAGCATCTTTTGTATGCAGACTGGAAAAACCGTGATTCGACCCTGATCTCCCGGACTGATTTCGAAAAAGATCTGAATGATAATTATCAGACGATGGAAGAAATCGGATTAAAAATTGAATCTCCACGATACTTTATGCCACCCTATGAATGGTATAACCAGGAAATCAGCAACTGGGCAGAAGCAATGGGTGTACAAATAGTGAATTTCACCCCCGGCACAACTTCCAATGCCGATTATACAACACCCGATATGAAAAATTATCTTTCATCGGAAATAATTTATAACAACATCCTGGCGTATGAAGAGAAGAATGGATTGAATGGCTTTCTACTTCTGATCCATATCGGTACCGATCCGAAACGGACTGACAAATTGTACAACCGGATGGAAGATCTGATAAAGGAACTGAAAAAAAGAGGTTACGAATTGAAAGAAATAAGTAGATTATTAAAAATTTAAAATGGTTCATTCTTTTTCTCTATATTTGTTGCATGAGATGCACCTTGGCAATACTGATATATAACCCAAAATAGAAGATAAAATAATCACATGAAGAGATCCGTTTTTATTCTGTTCATTTTCGCCATATCTTATTCTGTTTTTTCTCAAAATGAAGCCGACGATTCATTGAAACAAAAGCTGAACAGGTCGCTCACCAATATTTACAAGGAAACACTACTGCGTCCCGGAAGGGTTACGGTAGACAGTATCGTGCTGAATGAACGGAAAAAGAGTATAGAGTTCCATACCAACCTGTCGCTATCATACCTTCCGATGCGGGAGAATACAGTGCTGCACATTTACGACAGCGTACGTTACCATCTTCCTCCGGTACAGAAAAAATACCATATAAGCGTCTTCTCCGACGGACAGGAGATCAGCCACCTGATCCCCAATTTCTTACGGAGTAAGCAAAAAGACAAGAACCGGATGATCGCATACCGGGTAAGAAAACCGCTCATTACCAATATCTCTTCTCCTGTGGGAAATTTCGACAAAGGATTGCAAAACAACCATATTGCACTATGGCAAAGCCATGGTTGGTATTACGAACAGAAACTGGGACGGTGGGAATGGCAGCGGGCACGTATCTTCCAAACGGTAGAAGACCTCTACACACAGAGTTATGTCCTGCCGTTCCTGGTCCCGATGCTTGAGAATGCAGGAGCTAACGTATTGATGCCGCGCGAACGGGATTATAACAAAACAGAACTGATCATAGACAATGATGATGTTACTGGAGGGAATCGTTCCGGGCATTCAGGCAGATATGGTAGTTCACAATACCGGGAAATCAATGGAAAAGAAAGATGGCAAAATACCAATTCCGCAGGTTTTGCCAACCCAAAAGAGATCTATCTGGATGGTGAAAATCCGTTCGGGATGGGAACAGCCAGACAAATCAAGACAATAACCCGCGGTGAAGAGAGCTTCGCCGAATGGTATCCCGATATTCCCGAAAAGGGAAAATATGGTGTCTATGTATCCTATCAAACGGTTAAAAACAGTAGCGACGACGCGCTCTATAGCGTGTATCATGCCGGTGGAAGGACCGATTTCCGGGTTAACCAGCAAATGGGGGGCGGCACCTGGATATTTCTGGGATATTTTTATCTCGACAAAGGGAATAATCATAAAATAACACTCACCAACAAGAGCAGTCGTTCAGGGAGGATTGTCACTGCCGATGCAGTAAAAATAGGCGGAGGAATGGGAAATATCGCAAGAATGCCCCACCCCGACGGATTTGAAAAAGAAAATACAAAAAGTTCCGAAAAACAGGTTTCTAATGAAACACTTATATCAAAGATCAACTATTCACCCGAGATAAGCGGCTATCCGCGCTATACCGAGGGAGCACGTTACTGGATGCAGTGGGCGGGCGTACCCGACAGTGTATACAACCGCACTGAAGGGAAGAATGATTATACCGACGACTATGCATCACGCGGTGCATGGGTGAACTGGCTGGCAGGAGGATCGCCGGTACTGCCCAAGGAAGAGGGGCTCAATATCCCTGTAGACATGGCTTTTGCTTTCCATACCGATGCCGGCACTTTCTGGGGAGATACCATAGTCGGTACACTCGGTATTTATATGACGCATTTTAACGACGGGTTATTCGAAAGCGGAAGATCGAGATGGGCATCACGCGATCTCTCCGAACTGGTGATGGAAGAGATCGTAAGCGATATCCGACGCGAATTCGAACCGGAATGGACCCGCAGACATCTCTGGAACCGTTCCTATGCTGAAGCACGGATGCCTAATGTACCGACCATGCTACTGGAGTTGTTATCCCATCAAAACTTCGCTGATATGCGCTACGGACTGGATCCCTCTTTCCGTTTTACTGTAAGCCGTTCCATCTACAAGGGGATGCTCCGGTTCCTGGCCGGCCAGTATAACCGGCCTTACATAGTACAACCGCTTCCTGTAAAAGAATTCAGCGCCCGCTTTTCGGGTGATACGGAAGTGGAGTTGAAATGGCAACCATCGCCCGATCCCGCGGAACCGTCGGCAACTCCCACCCGGTATACAGTCTATACCCGCCTTAACGGTGGAGGATTCGATAACGGAATCGTTGTGAATAGCAACAGTTACACTACATCCATACAAAAAGACACTGTTTACAGTTTTAAGGTAGTGGCTGTGAATGACGGTGGGATCAGCTTTCCATCGGAGATACTCTCCGTATGCCGTAAAACGGACCAGAGAGGGGAAGTCTTAATCGTAAACGGATTTACGAGGGTTTCCGCTCCGTTCAGTTTTACTACCTCCGAAGACAGCATCGCCGGTTTTGCAGGAAATGTGGATAACGGCGTTCCCTATCTCGCCGATCACTATTTTATCGGCCCCCAGCACGAGTTCCGACGCGTGATCCCCTGGATGGACGACGACGCATCGGGTTTCGGTGACAGCAGTGCGAATTACGAAACTACCGCAATTGCAGGTAATACTTTCGACTACCCCTTTATTCACGGGCAGGCCTTTGCCGAAGCAGGCTATTCATTTGTATCCTCATCTGTCGCTGCTATTGAAAATAAAAGTTTATCTTTAAACTCCTATAGTATTGTGGACTGGATACTGGGTAAACAACGGGAATGGTCGGTAGCACGGGGAGCTAAACCACCGCGGTTCAAAACATTCTCCCAATCCAACCAGGAAGCTATTACCGATTATTGTAACAATGGCGGCAGCATTATCGTCAGCGGCGCTTTTGTGGGAACCGACCTGTGGGACAATCCGTATGCTTCAGCGGAAGACAGGGAGTGGGCACAAAACACCCTCAGATACAAATGGCGCAACAATTATGGGGCAGTAACCGGAGAGGTCAAAGCAGTAGCTTCACCCTTCCCTTCCGTTCAGGGAAATTGGTCCTATTATAATACCCTGAACAGTGAAAGCTATGTGGTGGAATATCCCGATGCCATCGAACCGGCAGACGAAAATGCCTTTACCGTCTTTCGCTATTCAGAGAATAATCTAAGCGCCGGCGTCATATACAAAGGGGAACAATATGGTACCGCCATACTGGGATTTCCGATAGAAGCCGTAAAAGGCACGGAGAACCGGAATAAATTGGTGAAAGGACTGGTTGATGCCCTAACTGATTAGTTGATTAGTTGATTTGATGATTGAAAAATTAGAAATAAGAATTTAGCATATTGGCACTACACGTCCCGACTCGTCGGGATTGGTACATTAGTCACATTAGCACATTAAATTTGAATTTTATGCAAAAAATAAACGCCTTTATTCTTTTCACACAACCTGAACAGGCAAGAAAAACAGTAGAAGAACTTAAACAGTCGAAACTGATACACAGCATTTATCTGCTTACACCAGACGAAACTATGACAACTCTGGAAGGTTGTGAAAAGATTATCATCGATAGACTGCAAAGCACGGAAACGATCAGAAAAATCGCCGGTAAATCTACCACTGATTACACGCTTATCTATCAAAAACCATCTGTGCTGAAACCGGGGTATTTTGCCCTTGAACGGATGATGCGCATCGCAGAGGATACCCGCGCAGGAATGGTCTATACTGACTACTATGCGGCGATCGATGGCGAAAAAAAGAATCATCCTGTGATAGATTACCAGGAAGGAAGCCTGCGTGACGATTTCAATTTCGGGTCGTTGCTGCTCTATAATGCAGACGCACTCAAAGAGGCAACAGCAAGGATGAATGAGGATTACCGGTTCGCCGGACTATATGACTTGCGGCTCAAAGTCTCACAACACCATCCGCTGATACATATCAATGAATACCTTTACACGGAGATAGAAGAGGACAAACGTGCATCGGGAGAAAAAATATTCGATTACGTGGATCCCAAAAACCGGCAGGTGCAGATCGAGATGGAACAGGCCTGCACTCAACACCTGAAAGAAGTGGGAGCCTACCTGGCACCACAATTCGAAGAAATCGAATTCAACAAAGATCATTTCGAATATGAAGCTTCTGTGATCATTCCAGTGCGCAACCGTGTAAAAACCATTAAAGATGCCATCGCATCCGTATTGAAACAGAAGACTAGTTTCCCATTCAATCTCATTGTGGTGGATAACTACTCTACGGACGGTACCACAGAGGCTATCGACGAATTTAAAGATGATGAACGACTGATACATATTATCCCGGAGAGGGACGACCTGGGCATAGGTGGATGCTGGAATCTGGGAGTACACCACCCGAAATGTGGAAAATTTGCCGTACAACTCGACAGTGACGATGTCTACAGCGGTGAAGATACCCTGCAAAAAATTGTCGACGCCTTCTACGAACAGCAGTGCGCCATGGTGGTAGGCACCTACCGGATGACCAACTTCCATATGGAGGAGATTCCACCGGGCATTATCGACCATCGCGAATGGACACCCGATAACGGCCGGAATAACGCTTTGCGCATCAACGGCTTGGGAGCCCCTCGCGCATTCTATACGCCGGTACTGCGCGATATAAAAGTGCCTAACACCAGTTATGGTGAGGACTATGCCCTGGGATTGAATATCTCACGACGCTACCAGATAGGCCGTATTTATGATGTGCTTTACCTCTGCCGTCGTTGGGAGGATAATAGTGATGCGTCGCTCGATATAGTGAAAATGAACGCACATAACCTTTATAAAGACAGGATCAGGACATGGGAATTACAGGCAAGAAAGAAATGAAGAGTGAAAAGTGAAGAATGAAGAGTGAAAAATTAAAAATAACAGTCAACAACCCACAATCAATTAGCAGTTAATAATTGGTAATTAGTAATTTGTACTGTTGCGTTTAAAATTGAAATAATTTTTTATTCAAATAAATTTAGTTGCTCTTTGACATTTTGATTGAATTGATGTTGTTCTGTGAGTAGTTCACGAATCGGCGTCTTGTCGAACACGGATATACCCAAT
>WPCJ01315107.1_pt1 | contig 56509 bp, 54 predicted proteins | sample 5399831 | NCBI WGS metagenome assembly WPCJ01 (sample SAMN12869470, study PRJNA574797) | sludge metagenome | isolation source: wastewater treatment of pH10 | place: China:Beijing | collected 2019-05-20
CATGATGAGATCGATTTCCTGCCATCATGGACCGCCCGACTTCGCCGCAGTGCGGAGGCGGCGACGCGCAGCGCGAAGGAAGCGACATCCTTGGGAACGGCTGGCATGCCTTCCCCAAGCGGGAACCGTATCGCTGCAAAGACATACGCCAGCACAAGGCGCGGCCGACAAATCCGGAAAGATAGCCGCGCCTTAAATCGCAATTCCTATCGCCACGGCGGCCAGCACGGAAATGCCCGCGCGCACCAGGGCCTTCCTGCGCCGCGCTGCTGGATCGCAGCCTCCCGGATTGGAAGGCGGCACGAGCCGGCCGCGACGCATCGCCCAGAACTCCAGATCGCCTGCGGGCACATCGTTCGAATCGACCATCCAACGCTGTTCCATGTTGCAATCCTTTAACTTAGAGGTCGCGGCTCTAAGCCTGCCATGTAACGGGCCGATGCTGGAAAGACTGCGTGCAGGCAACAGACGATGATACGTGATCGGCTCAGCAGCCTATTTCGCTTGGTCCTGACGCCCGCCCGATTGCTTTCACAGCCGTCGCCTGTCACCTGAGATCATTCGGGAAAACAGCATCCGTGAGCACAACCAGGCAGACAACCATCGAGGGAACGACGCCCTGGGCAGCGATTGCCGGGGTGATCACAACCGTATCCGTCTTCGCGATCGCGCAGGGACTGACCTATCCGCTGCTCTCCTTCATCCTTCAGCGACAGGGCGTGTCGCCGGGACTGATCGGCTTTTCGGCGGCGATGTCCCCCATCGGCTTCATCGTCTCATCGCCTTTCATCCCGTCCGTGGCGCGCCGGTTCGGCGCGGGACGCACGGTGCTGGCATGCGCGTTCCTCGCCGGCGCAGTCCTGTTCCTGATCGGCTGGACGCAGGACGTGTATGCCTGGTTCGTGCTGAGGTTCCTGCTCGGCGCTCTGGTCAACCCGCTCTACGTGATTTCCGAAACCTGGCTCATCACCCTCGCGCCGCCATCCCGGCGCGGCCGCATCATGGGCATCTACACGACGCTGATTTCGGCGGGGTTCGCCGCCGGCCCGCTGAGCCTGATCATGGTCGGCACGGAAGGCTGGGCGCCCTTCCTGGTCGGGACACTGGCTTTCACCATCTGCGGCGTCATGCTGCTGGCCGTGCTGCCGCGCCTGCCGGAGTTCCACGGCCTCAACGGCCGGTCGTCATCGGTCCTCGGATTCCTGCCGCTGGCATGGCTGCTGCTATTGACGGTGGCCGTCGTCGCCGGCTTCGAGCAGACGATTCTGGCGCTGCTGCCGGTCTACGGCGCGGGTCATGGCATTTCCGAGGGCACGATGTCGGCGCTGCTGGCGGTGATGATCGCCGGCAACATCGCGCTGCAGGTGCCGCTCGGCCTGCTTGCCGAGCGCTGGTCGTCACGGCTGGTCAGGCTGGGCTGCATTGCGGCCACCGTGCTCGGCTGCCTGCTGCTTCCCGTCCTGATCGAGACGCCGCTGGTGTGGCCGCTGGTCTTCCTGTGGGGTGCGGCGTCCTACGGCATCTATACCATGGCCATAATCGAGCTAGGCGAGCGGTTCACCGGTTCCCTGCTCGTAGCTGGCAATGCCGCCTTCGCAATGATGTGGGGGGTTGGTGGCATCACCATACCAACGGCGACGGGCGTCGCGATCGGTATTTTCGGCCCCGGCGGCCTGCCGCTGACGCTTATACTCATCACTTCGATGCTTGCCGCACTCACCGTCTTTCGCTGGCGCAAGGGCGGGTAGATCAGGACGTCGACAGGATCGAGCGCAGCCGCGCAACCGTCTCTTCGGGCGTGAGCCGCGACGTTATGAATGGCAGTCCCTTGCGCAGCGCCGTCCAGCCCACGACGTCGACGTCGCGGCTGAAGGGTTCATAGGTCCGGGCAAGCTGCCAGCTCCTGCAATCGATAGCGCAGGCATCCGCCCCCTCCTCGGCCACTGCCGCGATCGACGCCCGGTGAGAGCCGGTCTCGACGAGTTCGCAAAAGGCTGAGCGCTCACCGGCCGCCTGCAGATCGCGCGTGAGCGCGATGATGCCGGACATGGAGTCCGGGCTGTTGTAGGCGAAACGGACGTCGCGCAGGAGATCGAGCGGCAGCACCGCGCGACCATCGGAAGGGGCCCTGACCGACTTGGCCCGGGATCGCCGCATCAGGATCGCGCTCGAATAAAGCGCGCCCTGCCCGCCCTCGATACCGTCATAGCTCGGCTGGCCGACCACGCGCACATGCCTGTCGAGCCCCCTCTCCATCGGACCCCAGCAGGTCTGCGAGAAAAGCAGAGCGGGATGCGTCCAGAGAGCGTGCAGATCGAGCGCATCGGCAGGCAGCGTGGTCGGGTCCGGAGCGATGAGGGCGTCAGCGCCGTCACGGATACCGCCCGGAACGGCCGGCAGATCACCGTTTCGCCTGGTCAGGTCAGGCGGCGCCTCGATGCCGGCCGCAAGCAGGCGATCACGCAGGCCGCGCCATCCGGCATCGACGGATGCGTGGACCTCCGGCCAGTCATACATGGGAAGCGCCGCGACGGTCATCGCTTCATCTGCGGACACGCAGCGCAAAAAGGCAAGCGGGCGTCCTATTCCTTCGGCGGCTCGGCAGGAACGGGCGCGGTGCCAAGGCCGGACACGTTGTGAGTCCTGACGCGCGGGGTGAAGGCCCCGCCGGTTTCGGGAGCACGCCGCAGCACCGGATGCACGACCGGCTCCTTTGCCCGGAACGCATATTCCCGGAAAAGCGCGAAATAGCCCGGGAAGACATAGCCGTTGTTCATAGCGACCCATTGCTCGCGCCGTTCGCGGAAAAGCGCGGGCAATTTGTACCAGGCGACGTTCGGGATCTTGTGGTGAACGAAATGCAGGTTGTTGTTGAGAAAAAGGAAGGCCAGCGGGGAGCGCTCGATGATGACGGTCCGCCCGTCCGGACGCTCCGACCACTGGTGCTCGGCGAAGGTGCGTACCGAAATCAGCGACTGGCCGAGCCAGACGGGAACGAGGATGTAGAGCCACATGGGAATTTCGAAGACGAAGACGACCAGCAGCAATACGGGCACAAGGCCGATAATGTGCAGCAGCCATGCCTTGCGCACCGCCTTGTCGCCTGCGCAGATCAGCTTCGCCTCGGTGATGAGAAAACCAGCGGTTCCCAGCGGCGGCCCCATGAGGAACCGTCCGACCATCGTGTTGTTCATCGCCAGCAGCCATTTCAGGGCGGCCGGCAGCTCCCGATAGTGCCATAGCGCCTTGTAATAGCTCTCGGGATCGTCGAACGGGTCCGTAAGGCGCTCGTCAGCGTGATGGCGCAGATGCAGAGTCCTGAACCGCCGGAAGGGATAGACGAGGCCGATCGGCAGCCCGACGAGCAATTCGTTGACCCAGCCCTTGCGTGTCGGGTGGCCGTGCGACGCCTCGTGCATGAGCGACGACTGCATCGCCAGCACGACGCCGAGTACGAAAAGCGCGATCAGCGGATAGGACGTCCAGAGAAAAACCGCTGCCCCCACCCAGGCAGCGTAGCAAGCCCCGATCAGGATAACGGTCGGCCATTCGATGGCCGCTCGACTTACCCGGTCGCCCTTCCTGTTTTCTTGCACTTTTGACCACCCAGCCCCTGAATCATCCTCCTGACATCATGCTGTCAGGAGGATGAAGCTCGCTCAACGAGATTTTGCGAACAGAATGTAGATTTTGCGCACCAATGACCTCATCTGTTATATATTGTAAACAAAGAGGCTGCTCCCGATCAGGTCATGTCATGGACAAGCGCGATCTCTCCGGCATCTTCCGCGAGCGGCTAAAGCTGCTTCTGCAGCGTTCCGAGCGCAACCAGTCGGAATTCGCCGCAGCGGTCGGCATCGACCGCTCGGCGCTGTCGCAGCTTCTGTCAGGCGCTTCGACGCGCATCCCTCGCGCAGAAACCCTCATGAACATCGCCATTGAGAACAAAGTGTCGCTCGACTGGCTGCTGGGACTGAGCCACGATGAAGCCCTGACAGGGGAAATCCGCGAGAGCCTCGAGATCGAGGAAGGCTCCGGAACCTTCGACCGGACGTTGCTGGCGCGCTGGCACAGCGAGGCCGCCGGCACCAAGATCCGCTATGTGCCCGCAGGCATTCCCGATCTTCTGCGCACGCAGGCGCTGATCGACTATGAGGCGGATATCAGCAACCGAAGCCGCGAAAGCCAGGCCGACGAGACCCAGTACCGCATCGACTACAACCGGCGGCCCGAGACTGACATGGAAGTCTGCATGCCGCGCCATACGCTGGACATCTTCGCGCGGGGGCTCGGCGTCTGGACCGGCCTGCCGGAACGCGACCGCCGCGCGCAGCTCGCCCACATGGCGGAGCTGCTCGACGACCTCTACCCGACTTTCCGGCTGTTCCTCTATGACGGCCGCCTGCGTTATTCGGTACCCTATACGATCTTCGGCCCCTATCGCGCGGCGATCTATGTCGGCGACATGTATCTGGTGCTCAACGCGACCCAGCCCATCCGCACCCTGACCCGGCATTTCGACAATCTCATACGAGCGGCCGAGATCAACGCGCATGAGGCGGCGGCGTTCACCCGCGATCTGTCGCGTTCCGTGCTCGCGTCCACGACCGCCTGAACTGCGCAGGACGAACCGGATGATTCATTGACTGCATATAAAGACTTCCTTATATGATGATATCAATTCCATCCCATCGAAGGCCTTCGTTCCATGACCAATCCCATTGACGCCCTGCTGGCCGAGAAGGGCGTGCTTCTCGCCGATGGCGCGACAGGCACGAACCTGTTCAACATGGGCCTTGCATCGGGCGAGGCCCCCGAACTTTGGAACGAAACAGCGCCGGAGAAGATTGCGGCGCTCCACCAGAATTTCGTCGACGCCGGCGCGGACATCATCCTGACCAACTCGTTCGGCGGCACGCGCCACCGACTGAAGCTGCATCACGCGCAGGACCGGGTGCATGAGCTGAACAGGAAGGCGGCGGAGATCGCGCGCGGCGTGGCCGACACGGCGGGCCGCAAGGTGATCGTCGCAGGCTCGGTCGGCCCCACGGGCGAGCTTCTGGTTCCGCTGGGCGCGATGACCTACGACGAGGCCGTGGACGCCTTCGCCGAGCAGATCGGGGGCCTCAAGGCAGGCGGCGCGGAAGTCGCCTGGATCGAGACCATGTCCGCGCCCGGCGAGGCGAAGGCGGCGGCCGAAGCCGCCATTCGCGTCGGCCTGCCCTACACCTACACGTTTTCCTTCGACACGGCCGGCCGCTCCATGATGGGGCTGGCGCCGAAGGATGTGCACACCGTCGCCGACGGGCTTTCGGAAAGCGCGGTCGCGGTCGGCGCGAACTGCGGCGTCGGCGCGTCAGACATACTCTCCTCGCTGCTCGACATGAGCGCGGCAAAGCCCGACGCGACGATCATCGTGAAGGGCAATTGCGGCATACCGGAATTCAGGGGTACCGAAATCCATTATTCCGGCACGCCGGAGCTGATGTCGGACTATGTCCGCCTCGCGATCGATTCAGGCGCGAGGATCATCGGCGGTTGCTGCGGTACTTCGTTCGGCCATCTGGCCGCGATGCGCGAGGCGCTGGATGCGCATGTGAAAGCGGAGCGCCCGACCGTCGAGACGATCATCTCGCGCATCGGCCCGCTGCGAAACAAGACGGCGGACCAGAGCGGATCAGGCGCGACGGAAGGCGGCGAAGGCCGCCGCGAGCGCCGTCGCCGCGGCTGAACGCTATCAGCCTTAAACCCGAGGCAGCCTGCTCAGCACCGCGTGGTAGAATTCCTCCCGCGCGGCCAGCCACTCATAGCCGCGCGGCCAACTTGCGGGATCGGTGACAGGCAGCGGAAAATCGCTGAGATAGCAGCAGCTTTCATAGCCGCGCAGGCTGGCGCCGAGCGCCTCGCCGAGTTGCGGCTCGCAGGCAGACAGCCGATGCAGCGTCGTGGGATAGCGCTCCCCGCGCTCGCCCCTGACGAACAGACCGACGCTGCGATTGGTCAGGTAAAGCGACAGAACCAGATCGTTTCCGACGCGCCGCCATCGCGAATAGAGGCTGCCATGCTCGATCGCCACGTCCTTCCGGTGAGCGATATAGCCATTCCAGAACCTCTTGATTTCAGGCGCTGAAATAGAACGCAGCCCCCTGTGCGCTATATCCCATTCGTCAAACTGGCCATCCGGCATGTCTTGGCTTCTATCCTGATCGTGCCAGGAACATACGCAAATCGACGGCGGGGCACAGGCCGAAACCGAACTCTGCTGACATCGCCCAGCGGTACAAAAAAGTCGACGGGAAGCCCCCTTCCCGCCGACTGCCTCACCCGCCCATCGGTCCGTTGCCGGTATCAGAACGATCCAGTCTGAATGCAACCGACCGTCATCGCCACTACTGCTTTGCGCTGTCGAGCGCCGAGGCAAGGCGCACCAGCGAGAGGAATTCGGACCTGTAACCGTACGGGTCCGCACCCCGCGCCGCAGTGGCAATCTCCATGATCCTGTCGTAGCCGAAACCGTCCGTCTGATCCGTTCCGCGCAGCTTCTGGCCAAAGGCGGCGACCGCGACCGAGAAGCGGCGGTCCGCATCGGCGGCATCGAAGGACGACACCTCGTTCGCCCTGGTGACCGGCGTCGTGATGAGCTTCGATACGTCTTCGTCGGGCAGCTTGTAGCGTATCTTCACGAAGGCATATTCCTCGGCGTTGGCGATGCCGCCATTGTCCGTCGAGGCGTGCCCGTAGCGCAGATCGTCGATCTGCTGGGGCGCGCCCTTCGGCGTGATCTCGTAGATCGCTGTGACGGAATGGCCCGAGCCGATCTCGCCCGCGTCGACGCGATCGTTGTTGAAGTCCTCGCGGTTCAGCGCGCGGGTCTCGTAGCCGATCAGGCGATATTCGGAGACGGCCGCCGGGTTGAACTCGACCTGTATCTTGACGTCCTTGGCGATCGGGAAGAGCGTCGAGGACGCCTCCTGCACCAGCACCTTCTCGGCTTCGGCGAGCGTGTCGATATAGGCTGCGGTGCCGTTGCCATTCTGCGCGATCGTCTGCATCATCCGGTCGTTGAGATTGCCCCGGCCGAAGCCGAAGACCGACAGGAACACGCCGGACTTGCGCTTTTCCTCGATGATGCGCTTGAGGTCGTCGTCGTCGCTCTGGCCGACATTGAAATCGCCGTCCGTGGCCAGCATCACGCGGTTGACGCCGTCCTTGACGAAGGACTGTTCCGCAAGCCGGTAGGCTTCCCTGATGCCTGCCTCGCCGGCGGTCGTGCCGCCCGGCTGCAGACTGTCAATGGCCGACAGGATCTTTGCGCGCTCCGAGACTTTGGTCGGTTCCAGAACCGTGCCCGCCTCGCCGGCATAGGTCACGATGGAAACGGTGTCCTGCGGGTTCAGCTTGGAGACCAGCAGCCGGAAGGCCGATTGCAGGAGCGGCAGCTTGTCGGACGCGTTCATGGAGCCGGAAACGTCGATCAGGAAGACCAGATTGGCGCGCGGCTGCTCGGTCGCGGCCACGTCATAGCCCTTGATCGCGACGTGCATGAGCTTGGTATGCTCGTTCCAGGGCGTCGGCATGACGGTGACCGTCGAATTGAACGGTGTGGAAGCGTCGGCAGGTCCCTGCCAGTCATAGGGGAAGTAGTTCACCATCTCCTCGACGCGCACGGTGTCGGCCTGCGGCAGGAAGCCCTCCTTCAGCGAACGGCGCACAAAAGAATAGGACGCCGCGTCGACGTCGATGGAGAAGGTCGAAACAGGGTCAGTTGCGGCGGCGCGAACCGGGTTCGTCTTGAACTCTGCGAAACGCTCGCGGTCGTCTTCGGCCTGCACGGACGGCTCGGCCATGACCCCGCGCGACGCCTCGTCGGCCATCATCTTCGACGCGGAAACCTTACCCGGAACGGCGCCCGCTCGGCCGGCGGGCGATACCAGCGGCGCCGACATGACCGGTCCCCGGGTCATTTCCGTCTCGGCGACAGCCGGAGCTTCCGCGCTCGGGGCGGTCGCATTTTGCAGCGTGTCCGCTTCGGTCTTCGCTTCCTGCTGGATAACGGGGCTGTCCACCGTCCGGGAGCCATCGAAGCGAAGCGATGAATCCTCCATCAGGAGGAACGCCGTGTATCCGGCGATCGGCAGCGCGATCAGTCCAGTCAGCGCGGGCGCGGCAAGCATTTTCCTTTGCATCATCTCTCTCCAGATCTTCCCTATACGATCCGTGAGACGAAGCCGTTCTTCATATCCTTGGGGTGCGACCGCGGATTTTTTCTCCTCGAACGCCTGCATGGCGGAAGCCAGCGCGCGGGCGCGTGCCTCGGCGCGCGGAGCAGGCGGACGAATGTCGCCCAGTCGCTTGAGTTCGTTGTCGTCGACCATGATCAATCTTCCCCGGCCGAAAGCATCATCGTCTTCAGCCGTTTCTTCGCTTCATGGATGTGCCATGAGACCGTCGCCTCCGCGCAGGCCATGGCATCGGCCGCAGAGGCGTGGCTCAGGCCCTCGCCATACACGAGCAGCACGGCGTCGCGCTGCTTGTCGGGCAGTTGGCGCACCGCCGACCAGAGCTTTTCCGCCTGATCCTCGCCGACAGGTTCCCCCTGCCCGACGATCATGGAATGCACGCCGAAGGCCTCGGCCTTGGCGGACTCGCGCGCACCCTTGCGCATCAGGTCACGGGCGGCGTTCATGGTCATTGCGTAGAGCCATGTGGTGAAAGCGCCGCCACCGCGATAGCCGTCGATGGCCTTGCCCAGCCGCACGCAGACCTCCTGCGCGATGTCCTCTGCGTCGGCCTTGCGGCCGGTCCAGCGCCATGCGACCCGATGGATGAAATCGTAATGCCGCTCGACAAGCGCGCCAAAGGCCGCGCGGTCCCCCGCCCTCGCGCTCGCGATCAGGTCGAGGTCGGAAGTCTCGAATTCATCCAGCATGATCGCCGTCATTTGCCATTTGGACGAAAGCTCCCGGGCATTCCTTGGGGCGGAAGGCAATTTTTTCAGGGCGGGCCGCACATCCTGCGGATGACGGGATTCGACCTGCACATCCGGCGAACCGGGATCGGCCTCGACGACCGGAATTGTCGGCAACGCCGACGAAGGGAACCGGGCCACCTATGCGGAGGCATGCTGCTCTTTAGACGCTCCGGCGAACGCACAGCACGCGCCGGAGCCGTTCTTGAACGCGGCCGTCAGGGCCTAATATGGATCAATCGACCGCCGCGACGACGATGATCTCGACATTGTATTGCGGGGCGGCCAGCTTGGCTTCGCCGGTTGCGCGCGCAGGCGGGTTTGCCGGGTCGACCCAAGCGTCCCACACGGAGTTCATCTCGGCGAAATTGGCCATGTCGTCGAGCCAGATGATCGTCTGCAGTATCTTCGACTTGCTGGAGCCGGCCTTGGCGAGCAGCCCTTCGATCGTCGCCAGAATGTCCTTCGTCTGCTCGGCAACGCTGGCTCCCTCGCCTACTTGGCCGGCGAGATAGACAGTGTTGTTGTGAATGACGATATCGCTCATGCGCTTGCCGATATCGATACGACGGATGGCCATTGGTCTTTCCCTTCCTGTTTGGACGATCTTCCATAGGTTTGAGGCACCCTGCAATGCAAGTCCGCCGCCCGGGATTCTTGTGCTGCAAACCGTTGCCCGCAAAGCAAAGCGGTGGCAGAACAATGCGCCCGCGTGCGCAGGCCAATCTGTGAGGTGAAACATGGAATACCGTCAAATCAGCGAGAACTATGGAGTAGGCGGCCAGATCACGCCGCAGGACGTGGAGGCGGTGAAGGCGGCGGGCTTCAGGAGCATCATCTGCAACCGTCCGGACAACGAGCAGCCGGGCCAGCCACCCTCAGACAGCATAAGAAAGGCTGCCGAGGCAGCGGGTCTAAAGTTCCGCTACAATCCGGTGATCAGCGGCCAGATGACGGAGCAGAATGTAGCGGAGCAGGCGGAGGCCCTCGAGGAACTCGAAGGCCCGATCTTCGCATATTGCCGTTCGGGCACGCGCAGCACGAATCTCTACGCGGTAATCCAGGAGATGGAGGGATAGTTCTCAGCGGATGAAGGCGGCCATGTGGAAGGCCTGCACGGCCGGCGCATAGCGGTAGCCGGTGCCGTGCGGGCAGGCATTGCGGTCGAGGCAACCCGCTTCGCGACAGGCTTTCCCCTGACCGCGCACATGCGTCAGGCATTCCCCATGGGCGAATCCGGCCTCGGAATAGGCATCGACCGGACAGGATTTCAGGCAAGGTTTTCCAACACATAGGTCGCAGAGATGAATCGGCTTCTCAGCCTCCTGAATCACGACTTCAACATCGAAAAGCAACGCGCCGCGATAGGCGTGCCAAAGCCCGTATACGGGATGCATGAGAATGCCGAGCGGCGACGGCCGCAGCCCCTCGGCACGCATCGCCCATTGCTGGAACGGCAGGTGGGGTCGATCCGACGGCGAGACCGCACGAGCGCCGAAACGGACGCCAACGCCGCCGATGACGTCGCGCGACCAGTTGTCGAGCGGGTCGGCGACGATTTCTGACTGTAACTTCCGCCATTTCAGGAAATGCGGCCAGGGAGCATCCCCCGCCTGCCCGACCAGCAGAACCGATCTTGCCGCCGAGCCGGACGGGCCAACGGGTGCCGCTTGATCGGAAGAAAAGTTGAAGCCGCCACGCAAGATAAGCCCGCTGGCGGCGAGTTGCGCCTCGATCCCCGCGAAATCAGGCTGGCACGCGCCCATGGTCAGCTTCCGCTTCCCGGGCGGTCACGCACAGTTTCGGACCTCGTCAAACTTGCCACGGGATAGGAATTCTGAAACATCGCACGCCAATGTGAGATCCGGAATGTTCCTTCGTACGCTGCCCGTCCTGGGCATTCTTCTGCTGGCTGCCTGCACCTCGTCCGAACCGCAGAATGCATCGCCGGTCCGGCTTGCACCGGGCGCGGGCACCGTTTCTGCCGCCCTCCTGCCCCACGATCAGACTGCGCACCCGATGCAGGATGCGGCAGGCGCAAGCGTCTTGCAACCAGACCCCAACTGCCGGGTCGTCGGCGACGCAACCCTGTGCGACGCGACTCCGGACCCCGACGCCGAGGACAGGCCCTACACCAATTGAGGCTGGGAGACAGGGTCTCAACCAGCAGGTAGAACCTCTTGGTCGATCTGTCCGATACTCTCATTAGGCCAGTACACAATTTTTGCGGGATTCGTCAGGGTGAGCTCGTACCATGCCTCAGGAGAGTATGATGATCCGGAGAGTCGAAAAATACCCTCCCTCTCTTCCTTCACCACTACCCACCATGAACATTTTCTGACGCCTGTCCGAAAAATAATTGAATCCTGTTTGGCCTCATCAACCTCAAGCGAATATTCGGCACCGGAGGAAACGAACATCATAATTCGCTGCCCGAACGCAGCAAACTCGTCATCGCCTACGCGTCGCCAATCATCTGGCGGGCCATTGTGCAAATGGTCACCTGCCGCCCGGCTCAGCTCTTGAATGCGCTGCGCCAGACTTCCTTGTGGATGATGTTGGCCACTTTAGCCCGGCCTGTATCGGGCTCCTTTCATGTGAAGGCGTCGGGCATGGACTCCTTCTTCCTGGCGATGAAGTCCTTCAATCCGTCATCGACGCCAGCGTCGAGCGGCGGGGCCTCGTAGCTTTCCAGCCAGCGGCGAGCCAGTTCGTTGGCGCGCTGCGGCGCGGTCTTTTCGCCTTCGGCCTGCCACTGCTCGAATGAATTGTTGTCGGCCACGTTCGAACGATAGAAGGCCGTCTGGAAGTTGGCCTGCGTATGGTCGCAACCGAGGAAGTGGCTACCGGGGCCAACCTGACGAATGGCGTCCATCGCCTGCCCGTTTTCCGACAGATCGACGCCCTCGGCGAACTTCTGCTGCATTCCGAGCTGGTCGATGTCCATCATGAACTTCTCGTAGCAGGACGCGAGGCCGCCCTCGAGCCACCCCGCCGCGTGCAGCACGAAGTTGGTGCCGGCAAGCATCGTCGAGTTCAGTGTATTGGCGCTTTCGTAAGCCGCCTGCGCATCGGGTATCTTCGATGCGCAAAGCGATCCGCCCGTGCGGAAAGGCAGGCCGAGACGCCGCGCGAGCTGCGCCGCGCCATAGGAGACCAGCGACGGCTCCGGCGTGCCGAAGGTGGGCGCGCCCGACTGCATCGAGATGGAGGAAGCGAAGGTGCCGAACAGGACCGGCGCGCCCGGCCGCACGAGCTGGGTGACCGCCGCGCCCGCAAGCACCTCGGCCAGAACCTGCGTCAGCGTACCGGCGACCGTGACCGGGCTCATCGCGCCTGCTAGGATGAACGGCGTCACGATGCAGGCCTGGTTATGCCGCGCATAGACCTTCAGCGCGCCGAGCATGGTGTCGTCGAAGACCATCGGCGAATTGGCATTGATCAGCGAGGTCAATACCGTGTTGTTCTCGACATAGTCGTCACCGAACACGATCTTCGCCATGGCCACTGTGTCCTCCGCGCGCTCAGGCGCGGTGACCGAGCCCATGAAAGGCTTGTCGGAATATTTTATGTGGCTGTAGATCATGTCCAGGTGACGCTTGTTCACCGGAACGTCGACCGGCTCGCAAACCGTGCCGCCCGAATGGTGGATGGACGGCGCCATGTAAGCGAGCTTCACGAAGTTGCGGAAATCCTCGATGGTCGCGTAGCGGCGCTTGCCGTCGAGGTCGCGCACGAAGGGCGGGCCGTAGACCGGCGCGAACACTGTCGCATTGCCGCCGACCTGCACCGAGCGCTCGGGATTGCGCGCATTCTGGATATATTGCGACGGCGCGGTCTTGAGCAGCGAACGCGGCAGGCCCTTGGGGAAATGCACCCTCTCGCCCTTCACGTCGGCGCCGGCCTCCTTCCACATCGCGAGCGCTTCCGGATCGTCGCGGAAGATGATGCCGGTTTCCTCAAGCACCGTGTCGGCGTTCTTCTCGATGAGCGTGAGCCCCTCCTCGTCGAGCACCTCGTACACATTGACGGCGCGCTTGATGTAGGTGAGCTGGGTGCCGGGACCTCCGCCGGAGCGCGCCGCACGCCGCGCGGCCGCACCGCCGCCGGAACCCCTGCCTCCTGCTCCCCGGCCGCGTCGCCCTCCCGGAGCATCCTGTTCGGCTTCGAGGTTGTCAGTCATAGGATTCTTCCCTGAACGAATGCGGGCGTCGCCAACCGGAAGGCCGGGTCGCCCAATGAACGGATCGTAGCCATCGACCATGCCGGAAACGGTTCGCAAACGCCACGGCCTGTCGCAAACCCGACAAGCCCGGCCGTTGAACATCGCCATTCCGGTCGCTTTCCTTTTGCAGGAAGTCGCAAATCAGCTATGGCTTCGAAAGTCCGGCAGGATAGGTATTATTGTAACGCCCTTGCTGCGCCATCGCGACGGGAATCAAGGGTTATCAGGAGATTAAAATGTCTGACGACGAGATTATCCTCTCCGAGCTTTCCGACGAAGAACTCGTGCAACAGATGCACGACGACCTCTACGATGGCCTGAAGGAAGAAATCGAGGAAGGCACAAACATCCTGCTCGAGCGCGGCTGGGCGCCCTATGCGGTGCTGACAGAGGCCCTGGTCGAGGGCATGCGTATCGTCGGCGAGGATTTCCGCGACGGCATCCTGTTCGTGCCGGAGGTGCTCCTGTCAGCAAACGCCATGAAGGCCGGCATGTCCATCCTTCGGCCGTTGCTTGCCGCGACCGGCGCGCCCAAGCAGGGCAAGCTGGTGATCGGCACCGTCAAGGGCGACATCCACGACATCGGCAAGAACCTCGTCGGCATGATGATGGAAGGCGCGGGCTTCGACGTCATCGATCTCGGCATCAACAACCCGGTGGAAAAATACCTCGCCGCGATCGAGGAGCATCAGCCCGACATCGTCGGCATGTCCGCGCTGCTGACCACGACGATGCCCTACATGAAGGTCGTGATCGACACCATGAAGGAGAAGGGTATTCGCGACGACTATGTCGTGCTGGTCGGAGGAGCCCCCCTCAACGAGGAGTTCGGCAAGGCGGTCGGGGCGGACGCCTATTGCCGCGACGCGGCGGTGGCCGTGGAAACGGCCAAGGATTTCATGAAGCGCAAGCACAATTTGCGCGCCTCGGCCTGACCGTCAAAACGATCGGGCCGCAGAAGCGGCCCGAAAATAGTGTCACCGGAATGATAAACGGTCAGTTTTCGACGGCATTGGCCGTGGCAGTCACGTCGCGTTTGACGCCGCGAACGGTATTTGCGCAGGACGCGACCGCCAGGGCGCAGACGAGAATGGTGGCCAGGGATGCAAGGCGCGACAGCTTCATGGACTATGTCTCCCTCAATAACTAAATAAGCCCGGACCAACGGATTCCGGGGCAAGAAGTTCCATTCCGGTTCTTCCGAGGAAGGAGGAACGTCGATGACGGACCAATCACCAGCCGCCGACATTGCCGATGCCGACATGCCGGAGGTTGTCGACAGGGGCGGCGCCATTGCTGCATCCGCTCCTCTTGCCGACCGTGTCAGGGTCATCGCCTGCGGCGCGATCGCGCGCGAAGTCATCGCGATCTGCCGCGCCAACCATCTCAAGCACATCGACCTTGTATGCCTGCCGGCTATCTGGCACGTCTTTCCCGAGAAGATCGCGCCGGCGATACGCGAGGCAATAGACGAAGCGCGACGCGAGGGCTATGGGCGCATTTTCATCGGGTATGCCGAATGCGGTACGCAGGGACAGCTCGACAAGATCTGCGCGGAGGAAGGCATCGAACGCATCGGGGGGCCGCATTGCTATTCGTTCTTCACCGGCAATGACGCCTTCCTTGCCAATATTGACGAGGAATTCACCGCTTTCTATCTCACCGATCTGCTGGCCCGGCAGTTCGAGGCCTTTGTCATCGAACCCCTCAAGCTGAACGAGCACCCCGAGCTACGCGACATGGTGTTCGGGAACTATACGAAGATCGTGTATCTCGCTCAGACCCATGATGCCGAATTGGAAAAGAAGGCCAGATGGGCAGCAGACTATCTCGGTCTCGACTATGAATATCGCTTCACCGGTTATGGCGACCTCACACAGGCAATCGTCACGGCCGCCGGCCGCTGACCGCAAAAGCGCCGGATTCCCCTGCCTCTTCGCGGCACCGAACGGAGACGTATACATGAAACTTCCGGCAGCGGCGCTTGCCGCCATCCTCGCCCTTTGCGCAAGCGCGGCTTGTGCGGACGGCGTCGTCGAGAGGCTCATGACGCCTGCCGACAAATTGCGGCTGGAACGCTACGACGAAACGCGCAAGCTGGCGCTTGACGAAGCCAGAGGCGGGCAACCCGCCGAGTTCGCCGAACTTGAAGCGCTGCTTTCAAAGCCGCTGCTTTCGCTACCCGACTTCGATCTCGGCGGGGAGTGGCGCTGCCGGACCATCAAGGCGGGCGGCATCGCAACGCTGGTCTTCTACGACTGGTTCGACTGCCGCGTCGCCGACGACGATCTGGGATGGAAACTCGAAAAGACGAGCGGCTCGCAGCGGACCGCCGGCCACTTCTATGATGACGGCGAGACGCGGCAGATCTATCTCGGCTCGTTCCATATCGCCGGCGATGTTGCAAAGCCCTATGGAAGCGGCGCCGAAACCGATCAGGTCGGCTATGCCTTCAGGACCGGACCGGCCGAATGGCGCATCGAATTTCCTGCACCGCAATATGAGTCGAAGCTGGACATTCTCCAGTTGCAGCGCCGCTCCGATTGAAATCGTCCCTCGTCATCCGCACATTCGCCTTCTTGCCCGCCATCATGATTTCAAACTGGTTTCGGCAGGGTGGATTGTAGTTTGGGCGGTCCCGCCGGGATGAATTCGAAGACATGAGCGCAGAGACAGCAGCTTTCGGCGAGGAATCGAGCGAAGACGGCCCGAAGCGTCCTCGCCCCCGCAGGCTGTCCGACCTGTTCGCCCAGCTTGCGCGCGAGGCTGACGGGCCGGTATCGCTGGGCCACATTCGCGACGCGCTCGGCCATCGCAGTTTCGCACCCCTTCTGGTGCTTTTCGCAGCCTTCAACCTCCTGCCGCTGCCACCCGGAACATCGGCGGTCCTCGGTATTCCGCTGATCATCGTCTCCGCGCAGATGGTGTATGGAACCAGTAGGGCGTGGCTGCCGAAAGCCCTGTCCGAGCGCTCGGTAAAAGCCGACACCTTTCGCACCGCCATGGAATGGATCATTCCGCGGCTCGTTCGCATCGAGAGCATCATGCGGCCTCGCTACTGGCCGTTCTGGCGCAAGCAGGGCGAGCGCATCATAGGCTGCATCACGCTCTTTCTCGCCATCGTCGTCACCCTGCCTATACCCGGCGGCAACTGGCTACCCGCATTCGCCACCGCCCTGCTGGGACTGGCGCTGTCGGAGCGAGACGGCGTCCTGCTGGCGATGGGAGGAGCGGTCTGCATCGTTTCGATGATCGTGATTGCCGGCGTGATAGGAGCGGCGGGATTCGCGACGCACGCGGCCCTCGTCTGGCTGTTTTGAGCTGGAATACATCTGTGCCGCAGCTTATCTGTTTGCGGCCTCAAGCACGTCGCATTTGAATGCCCGCGCGTCGTCCCATGAGAAGCGGGACTATTCCGCTTGCGGCAATGCTGAAACCCTTGAAATAGCGAGAATTCCATGGCCGACCTGATCATCGTCTACTGGCGCGACATTCCGGCCCAGGTCATCGTCAAGAAGGGCCGGCAGAACGCCAAGCGCGAACTGCCGCTGCGCTTCACCGAGGCCATCGACATGGCGGCCATGCGCTCGGGCGCGGCCGAAACCGACGCGTATCTGGCCGAGTGGCGCAAGGCCGATCCGGTACCCGTCGGCGACGATCTCGAAGCAGAAGTCGCGAAGGCGGCCGACGAACTCGACAGGCAGTATGATCGGGAACGGCTCGTCGCCCTCGCCAAGGCAGGCGGCAAGGAAAATGGATAGCACCCAGCCTATCTCGACAACCGCCAAAGGCCCGGCAAGTGCCGCGGCGGAGCTTGTGCCGCCGGCGGCGACCGGCGGCGTGACGCAGGCGACGGTCGTCAAGAAGACCGCGCCGAAATCCGACTACAAGCCGGCGGACGTCTCGCCGCAGCGGCGCGTGCAGCGCTCCTATTCGGTGCGGCTCTGGTCGATCCGCCATTCCAGGGCGCTGGAATGGTTCTACGGCCGTTTCGCCGACATGTTCCTGATGCTCCATCCGCTTTGGAAGGGCATCGGCTACAGCCGCGTCGAAGCACCGGTGAAGTTCGTCGAGAAGCGCGTGAAGGGCTTGATGTTCGACTGTCGCATGTGCGGCCAGTGCATCCTGTCCTCGACCGGCATGTCGTGCCCCATGAACTGTCCCAAGCAGTTGCGCAACGGCCCCTGCGGCGGCGTGCGCGCGAACGGGCATTGCGAGGTCGAGCCGGACATGCCGTGCGTCTGGGTTAAGGCCTGGGAAGGCTCCCGCAACATGCTCAAGGGCGACGCGATCCTGAACGTGCAGAAGCCGGTCGACCAGTCGCTTCGCGAAACGTCCGCATGGCTGCGCGTGACGGCGCATGCAGCAGCCGCAAGGGAAGCCGCCAAGGCGGAAGCATCCGCATGAGCGATAAGCGCCCGATCCATCCGGACGAGAATCCCGCCGGCGTGCACCTGCCGCTGGAGCCGCTGCCCGGCCACACTTCGCGCGGGCGGCTGGAACGCGTGCTGAGGCGCGGCGAATTCGCCGTGACGACCGAGCTCAACCCGCCCGACAGCGCCGACCCGGAAGACGTCTACAACCGTGCGAGGGTGTTCGACGGCTGGGTGGACGCCATCAACGCGGTGGATGCATCGGGCGCGAACTGTCACATGTCCTCCGTCGGCATATGCGCGCTGCTCACTCGCATGGGCTACGCGCCCGTGATGCAGATCGCGTGCCGCGACAAGAACCGCATCGCGATCCAGGGCGACGTTCTGGGCGGCGCGGCGATGGGCGTGGCCAACATCCTGTGCCTGACCGGCGACGGCGTGCAGGCCGGCGACCAGCCGGGCGCAAAGCCGGTGTTCGATCTCGACTCCACCTCGCTGCTCGAAACCATCCGCATCATGCGCGACAACGGCAAGTTCCTGTCCGGCCGCAAGCTGACAACGCCGCCCCAGCTCTTCCTCGGCGCGGCAATCAATCCCTTTGCGCCGCCTTACGATTTCCGCCCGATACATCTCGGCAAGAAGATCGCGGCCGGCGCGCAGTTCGTGCAGAGCCAGTACTGTTTCGACGTGCCCATGCTCCGGACCTTCATGCAGAAGGCGGCCGATCTTGGCTTCACGGAGAAGGTCTTCGTCCTGGTGGGCGTCGGCCCCCTCGCCTCGGCCAAGACCGCGAAATGGATCAGGTCCAACGTGCCGGGCATCCACATTCCGGATGCCGTCATCAAGCGCCTCGAAGGCGCGCAGGATCAGAAGAAGGAAGGCAAGCAGCTCTGTATCGACATCATCAACGAGGTGAAGGAAATCCCCGGCGTGTCGGGCATCCACGTGATGGCCTATCGCCAGGAGGAATATGTCGCCGAAATCGTCGATGAATCCGGCGTTCTAAAAGGGCGCCGTCCATGGAAACGCGAGGCCCGGGCCGACGATGCGACCGTAGCCGCACGCCTCGAACACCTGCTTCAAAATGACGTAACCGAAACCCAGGTCGAGATGGTGAAGTCAGCGCATTGACCGCGCCATGTCGCTTGCCCTTCAGCAGATAACGATATAAAGAAATCTTTATATCTTTACGGAGAACTTCATGACCCGCACGATCGTCGCCTCGGCGACCCGCGAAATCGTCATCGGCTTCGACCAGCCTTTCTGTGTGATCGGCGAACGCATAAATCCCACCGGCCGCAAGAAGCTGGCCGCGGAGATGGTGGCCGGCAATTTCGAGACCGTCGTCAAGGACGCGCTAGAACAGGCCGCCTGCGGCGCGACCATGCTTGACGTGAATGCCGGCGTGACCGCTGTCGACCCGAACGCAACCGAACCGGCCCTGCTCGTCCAGACGCTGGAGATCGTACAGAACCTCGTCGACCTGCCGCTGTCGATCGACAGCTCGGTCACGGCGGCGATCGAGGCCGCGCTGAAGGTCGCCAAGGGCCGCCCGCTGGTGAATTCCGTCACGGGCGAGGAGGAAAAGCTCGAGGCGATCCTGCCTCTGGTCAAGAAATACAACGTGCCGGTGGTGGCGATCTCCAACGACGAGACGGGCATCTCCATGGACCCCGACGTGCGCTTCGCGGTAGCCAAGAAAATCGTCGAGCGCTGCGCCGACTTCGGTATTCCGGCGCATGACGTGGTGGTCGATCCGCTCGTCATGCCGATCGGCGCGCTGGGCGACGCCGGCCGGCAGGTCTTCGCGCTGCTCCGCCGTCTGCGCGAGGAACTGAAGGTCAACACGACCTGCGGCCTCTCCAACATATCGTTCGGCCTGCCCCACCGCCACGGCATCAATGCCGGCTTCATACCGATGGTCATCGGCGCGGGCATGACGTCGGCGATCATGAACCCTGTCCGCCCGCAGGAAATGGAAGCCGTGCGCGCAGCCAACGTGCTCGCCGGCACGGACCGCGACTGCATAAACTGGATCAAGACCTACAAGGACTACAAGCCCGGCGAACACGCCGCACCCGCACCCGTGCCGGTCACCTCGCCGGGCTCCGAGGGCGCGGCCTCCGGCGGACGCCGCCGTGGCGGACGCGACGCGCGCAGGGCAGCAGGGTGAGGACATGATCACCGTTCTTGCGATCCCTCCTCCCGAGTTTGCGTCAAACGAGTACTGACCATGAATGCCCCCGCAGACCTCGACGATCCGCTTGTGCTGTTCATGCCGTCCGGCAAGCGCGGGCGTTTTCCGATCGGCACGCCCGTGCTGGACGCCGCGCGCCAGCTCGGCGTGTATGTGGAAAGCGTATGCGGCGGGCGGGCGACCTGCGGACGCTGTCAGGTCGAGGTGCAGGAAGGCAATTTCGCCAAGCACAAGATCGTTTCCTCGAACGACCACATCTCGCCCAAGGGACCGAAGGAGGAGCGCTACGAGCGCGTGCGCGGCCTGCCCGAAGGGCGTCGCCTGTCCTGCTCGGCGACGATCCAGGGCGATCTCGTCATCGACGTGCCGCAGGACACGGTCATCAACGCCCAGACGATCCGCAAGGCCGCAACCGACCGCGTCATCGAGCGCAACGCTGCGGTGCAGATGTGCTACGTCGAGGTCGACGAGCCCGACATGCACAAGCCGCTCGGCGATCTCGACCGCCTAAAGGCGGTGCTTGCGAAGGACTGGGGCTGGAAGGACCTGCTGATCGCGCCGCATCTGGTTCCGCAGGTCCAGAAGATCCTGCGCAAGGAGAACTGGGCCGTCACGGCGGCCATCCACCGCGACATGGAATCGTCGCGGCCCTTCATCATCGCGCTCTATCCCGGCCTGAAGAACGAGGCCTACGGCATCGCCTGCGACATCGGCTCGACCACCATCGCCATGCATCTGGTGTCCCTGCTGTCGGGCAGAATCGTTGCATCAGCCGGCCTGCCTAACCCGCAGATAAGATTCGGCGAAGACGTCATGAGCCGCGTCTCCTATGTCATGATGAATCCCGACGGACAGGCAGCCATGACCAAGGCCGTCCGCGACGCGGTGAACGACCTGATCGGCAAGGTCTGCGCGGAAAGCGGCGTCGACCGGCACGACATTTTCGACTGCGTGTTCGTGGCCAACCCCATCATGCACCATCTGTTCCTGGGCATCGACCCGACAGAGCTCGGTCAGGCGCCCTTCGCGCTCGCCGTCTCGGGTTCAATGCAGTTCTGGGCGCATGAGATCGGCATAGAGGTGAGCCAGGGCGCACGCCTCTACACCCTGCCCTGCATCGCCGGCCACGTCGGTGCGGACGCCGCGGGCGCAACGCTCGCCGAAGCACCCTACCGACAGGATCGCATGATGCTACTGGTCGATGTCGGCACCAATGCCGAGATCGTGCTCGGCAATCGCACACGGGTCGTTGCCGCTTCGTCGCCGACCGGCCCGGCCTTCGAAGGCGCGGAAATCTCATCCGGCCAGCGCGCGGCGCCCGGCGCCATCGAGCGCGTGCGCATCGACCCGCAAACGCTGGAGCCGAAATACCGCATTATCGGCGTCGACAAATGGTCCGATGAAGACGGCTTCGAGGAGGCCGCACAGGCTACGGGCGTGACCGGCATCTGCGGCTCGGCCATCATCGAGGTGGTTGCGGAGATGTATCTTTCCGGCCTCATCTCAGAGGATGGCGTCATCGACGGGGGGCTTGCCGCGCGTACGCCGCGCATCGTCGGCAACGGCAGAACCTTCTCCTACCTGCTGCGCGATGGCGCGCCGCGCATCACGGTGACGCAGAACGACATCCGCGCCATCCAGCTTGCAAAGGCCGCGCTTTATGCGGGTATCAAGCTGCTGATGGACAAGCAGGGCGTAAGCGAGGTCGACACCATCCGCTTTGCCGGTGCTTTCGGCACCTTCATCGATCCGAAATACGCCATGGTGCTTGGCCTGATCCCCGACTGCGACCTCGCGGAGGTAAAGGCGGTCGGCAACGCCGCCGGCACCGGAGCGCTGATGGCCCTGCTCAACCGCGAGCACCGCCGCGAGATCGAACTGGAAGTGGCGAAGATCGAGAAGATCGAGACCGCGCTCGAATCGGATTTCCAGCAGCTCTTCATCAATGCGATGGCGCTGCCCAACAAGGTTGATCCGTTCCCGAAACTGTCGAAAGTGGTGACTCTGCCGCCTAAGAAGAACCTTGCGGAAGACGGTTCGGCCGGCGACGCCGCGCCGCGCCGCCGCTCGCGCGACGAACGGGCGGCCCGAAGAAGCCGGCAGGGGTGATACAGGACGCCGAACGCTTCCTTCGCGAGCACCTTATGCTTGCGCCGGTTGCGGGCGTTCCGGAAGTGTCGATCCACAAGGCGCACAGTCGAAGCGGCCTCGGCGCGGCCTTGGCGGAAAGCGGCCTGGATAGCCCTCCCTATTGGGCCTATGCATGGGCCGGCGGAACGGCGCTTGCGCGCCATGTTCTGGACAATCCGCAGACCGTCGCAGGCCGCCGCGTGCTGGACCTTGGCGCAGGCTCCGGGATTGTCGGCATCGCGGCAATGAAGGCAGGAGCACGCTCGGTCGTTGCCGCCGAAACCGATCCGCTGGGCGCCGCCGCCATAGGGCTGAACGCCGAGGCGAACGGCGTCCCGGTGCCCATCTGCCAAAACGATTTGACGAATGATTTGACGAGCACAGGCGTGCCGGACGCCGAGGTGGTGCTTGCCGGAGATGTCTTCTACAGCGGCCCGGTCGCGCGCCGGATGCTGACTTTCCTCCAGCTTTGCCGCGATGCCGGCCTTGCGGTCCTGATCGGCGATCCGGGCCGCGTCGACCTGCCGACCGACAGCCTGCGTCTCATAAACCGGTACGAGGTGCCCGATGTCGGCGGCGGACAGCCCACCTCCTCGGCCGTCTACACGCTGCGGCGCGCGTAACGGCGCAAGTCAGAACAGCCGCCCGGTCTCCTTGTGGACCTCGAACGTCGCGCGGATGTGGTCGGCGGCCGCCTTGACCGGCGGGCTCGCATCCTGGGCGACGAACATGGCAAGGCTGTAGGTGCCCATCTCGGGCAAGCCATCCTTGCCGGTCAGTTCGACCATATCGGCGTTCAGAAAGGACTTCGGCAGGGGCGCGACGGCAAGGTCCGCCATGATGGCGGATCGCTGCCCGGCCGTATGCGCGCTCATATAGGCCACGCGGTAGTTGCGCCCTTCCCTGCCCAGCGCCTCCAGCGCTCCCGCGCGCCAGGCGCAACCCTCCTCCCAGATCGACACTGGCAGCGGCTCGCGCAGATGCGCCGATCCGCCCTTCGCGCCGGCCCATACGATCGGCTCGGTCAGCAGGACCTCCGCGCCGTCCATGCGGTTCTTCGTGGTCTTCGTCACCAATGTGATGTCGAGTTCGCGGTCGTCCATGCGCCGGCGCAGATTCGTGCTCTGGTCGATGACGACGTCGACGGCGATGGAAGGATGCGACTGCGCGAAACGCTTCAGCACATGCGGCAGCACGCGCTCGCCATAATCGTCGGGCGAGCCGATCCTGACGACGCCCGAAATATCGGGCACGATGAACTTGGACACGACCTCCCGGTTGATGGCCAGCATGCGCCGGGCATAGCCGAGCAGCATCTCGCCGTCGCTGGTCAGCGTCACCGACCGCGCATCGCGCGAGAAGACCGAGCGGCCGAGTATGTCCTCGAGCTTCTTGATCTGCATGGAAACGGCGGACGGCGTGCGGAAGACCGCGCTGGCCGCGGTCGTGAAGCTGCCCGTGTCGGCAATGGCGACAAAACTGCGCAGCACATCGAGATCCAGCAGCGGAAGCGGATGATTGACCGGAGCGTTCATGACAGGCGAACCTTCAATTTATCTGATCGAAAGCTTGAATTCATTTCGTTTGATTGAATAGCAACCCTGCGAGATAGTCAAGTTCATCGAAAGCTTCGGGTGAAGGCTCCCTTGGCGACAAACTCGAAACATCGAAGCATTCGATGCGGAACGATACGGAAACCCACGAGCCCTAGACAGGACACCAGCCGGACCATCCCGGCCGAACGTGTCGGCTCAAAGAGAGGAGGCCACCATGTCTGTGCTGTCATCAATCGGGCGCATCGCCGCCGAACTGGCCGCCGCGCGCAGCCGGCTGCAGACCGAACAGAGCATCCGTTCGCTGCCTATCGAAATTCAGAAGGATATCGGCTGGCCCGACGCTTTTCACAGGAATCCGGACTGCCGCAGCCGTCCGCAGAAATAGCCTGCCTCCCGGACTCCCGCCCGTCGCCGCAAGGCGGCGTCCGGCGGGAGTCATGCACGGCACGCATGGCGCATATGAGCAAGTGAACGGACTGCGCCGGCACCCCGCTAACGTTTTGTAAATATTTGGAAATCCGCGATATCGAGAGACGATCTAAAATCAACCTCTGTCGTTTTTACGTCGTGCCGCTTCGCTTTTACCGCTTCAAAAACCGGAGACCGGGCATATATCCGCATCATCCGACGAGATGCCCCACTCCTTAGAAGATCAAGCGAAGGCACCCCGTGTAACCTTGTGCATGGAGAAGTGTCATGAATTTTCTGTCTCGCCTTTTCCGCAAGAAGCGCGAAATGAACCTCACCACCGCGCTCGAGCGTCAGCGCCTCGGCCGCACCATGCCCGGACAGACCGGCGCCATGGCTGGGGCACGCCTCGGAACGCTCGTTTGAACCTAGCGCCGGCTTGAGGCCTCCCCCGAGGCGCTCGCCAGCATCAAAACCGTCGTCTGGCCCGCAACAGTCCGGCGCCCGGCGGCGGTTTTCTGTTTGGCGCGCCCAGGAAAAACAGCCTGATTGCTGGTGAGCTGGCTGGCCAATTTGCGACCATGTCGCAAATATAACTAACTTCCAGTGGCTGTACCCATTGACAAAAAAGGGTTCCTTGTGGCGCTTTGCTGTTAGCGACAATCCTGTTCGCGTCATCATGTCTGCCGGGAGGGCAAAGGTGAGCGCAGCAAAAATGCCGACCAAGCGGTCGTTCGTGTTCTTTCTGGTTCCTGATTTCACCATGATTGCCTTCGCCACGGCGCTCGATCCGCTGCGCTCGGCCAACCGGATGCTCGGCTACGAGGCTTATAAATGGCGGCTGGCCAGCCTGGACGGACGTCCGGTCAAGGCTTCGAACGGGGTGGAATGCGCGGTGAACACTTCGCTCGACGAAGAGCGCCGCAAGATGGCGGGACCGGATCGGCCCGACATGGTCGTCGTATGCGCCGGGCTCAACGTCGAGAGCTACAACAACAGGACCACCTTCGCATGGCTGCGCGAAGAGTATAATCGCGGCGTGGCGGTGGGCGGCCTTTGCACCGGAGCACATGTCCTTGCGGCGGCGGGGCTGTTGTCGAACAAGCGCTGCGCGATACATTGGGAGAACCTGCCGGGCTTTTCCGAAGCCTTCCCCAAGGCGCATGTCTTCGCCGACCTCTTCGAGATAGACCAGAACATCTACACCTGCGCCGGCGGAACGGCCGCGCTGGACATGATGCTGAAGCTCATCGGCGCCGATTTCGACGACAACCTCGTCAACCGCGTCTGCGAGCAGGTCCTGACCGACAGGGTGCGCAACCCGACCGACCGCCAGCGCCTGCCGCTGAGGGCGCGCCTCGGCGTGCAAAACGCCAAGGTCCTTTCCATCATCGAACTCATGGAGGCGAACCTCGCAGAGCCGCTTTCCCTGATAGAGGTGGCCGATCACGTAGACCTGTCGCGCCGGCAGATCGAACGTCTGTTCCGCACGGAAATGGGGCGTTCGCCCGCGCGCTACTATCTGGAGATCAGGCTCGACCGGGCACGGCATCTTCTCATCCAGTCGTCGATGCCGGTCGTGGAGGTCGCCGTCGCCTGCGGCTTCGTGTCCGCTTCGCATTTTTCGAAATGCTACAGGGAGCTCTATGCCCGCTCTCCCCAGCAGGAAAGGCTCGACCGTAAGCAGCTGCTGGCGGCGTAGGCCGTGAAGCGCACCTTCGCCGGGATTGTTTCCCTAGCGTTGGTCCCACAACCAGCCGCGGTCGCGCCACATCTTTTCCCCGATGAGACAATCGGCGGGAGGGGCCGCCTGCGCCAAGACGACGGGCGGCTGTCTGGCCACATCCTCGGCGCGCCATGACGGCGACCCCGATCCCGCCAGTTCGAGCACCAGCTTGCGTCTCACGGCCTCGGGAAATTGCGACCAGTCGTTGACGGGGATCATGAAAGCGCCCGGACCGCCGATCACGCAGTCGGTGTAATAGCGATCGAGATTCGCGACGTCGTAGACGCCGGAAAAGCTGCCCGATGTCATCAATGGCAGGCCGTTCACTACGATCGCCTGTCCCACCACGGAATCGCGCGCCATCAGCACCGCCTCGCCCTGATTGTTGGGGCCGTCTCCCGAAATGTCGATGACCCGCCTGGCGCCCCGGTACTGGCTCTCGGCGAACAGATCCGCGCCAAACTGGAGCGCGGCCGAGATCGATGTCCGGCGCGCGCTTTTGGGAGGCGATGCCGAGAGCATGGCCGCCACTCGTTCGGCATCCGCCTTGTTTGCGATTACGGTCCACGGCACGACGACATGCTGAGAGCTCACGCCGGCCCATTCGAAATAGGTGACCGCGATCCTGCCGTGGGCGCCGTCCGCGATAGCCTGCAACACGCGCGCATCCGTCAGCGCCGCTGCATAGCCCTCGCGCTGGATATTCAGCTCCATCGGCGACATGGACAGCGATACGTCGACGGCAAGAACGAGTTCGACGTCAACGGACTCGGCGGCCCGCGCGGGCGTGGCGACGATCAGTCCAGGCACCAGGAACGCGGCAGTCGCCGACATCAGCCATGCCTGAGACCGGATATCGACCCGCAATCGGGCCCAAAATCGGGGACGACCGCTCATCAGGACAGGCTAGGCGGATTTCGACAGGCTGCAAGGCGCAGAACGACCCGTTCTGCCGGCATCCGATCACAAGTGAGAGATCAAACCCCGCCACCGCCGGCTCATTCAGGTTATCGCCTGAATCGTCGTCGGTGCCGAAGGGATGGCCGCTGGGTTCCTACCAGCCCTGCCCTCGCCGGCAGGAACATTCCGCAGAGGAGATGCGGTCGTTCCACCGGCCAAGCTGCGGCGTGCGCCCCCTCATCTCGATGCTGCGGCCGCGCATGCCGGAATGCTCATAGGCCATGAGCGTACATCCACGCGCCACCCGCGTCGACGAAACGCGGTCGTTCCAGAACTCGCCTCCACGAAAACTCACCGCACCGCCGGGCCTTAAAGAGATCGAACGGCCGCCGAAGCCATTGTGCTCATACATCACGCAGCCGCGCTGCCCGCCGCCATATTGAGCCGCGGCCCCATCCATGAACACCAAGGTCGAAATTGCCGCAGCGGCCAGAATACGTGCGATCATGAGACCAACCCTCAATGCCCCCAAACGTGAGAAAGCTGCACAAAACGGAAATCTTGCGGCATGCGGCGATCAACTGCGCGGCTTGAGATTTTCGGGATCATAAAGCGGCTTGTAGCCGACTCCCGCGACCTCGACCGGATAGACCTCGCCGAAATACTCGACCGAGAGCTTGCGGCCCGGCTGGCAGTATGCCCAGGGCAGATAGGCCAGCGCGATATTCTTGCCGATGGTAGGACCATAGGCGACCGAGGTCGTGAAGGAGCGCCGGCCGAGCTCGTCGACCAGCGTTTCGCCCGTGTCTGGGTCCATAACCGGCATAGACCCCACGGGATAGCGCGCGACGCCTTTCGAATCCCTGTTTTCGGTCATAACCAGGGTACACAGCATCGCAGGCTGGTTGGGCCGCGCCTTGTATTCCAGATGCTTCGCCCTGCCGCGAAACTCGACGTCCTTGACCTTCGGGCGGGCGAGGTCCGACTCGATCAGATTGTATTCGGTCAGCAAATCTGCGTTCTGGAGCCGCAGGCTTTTTTCCATGCGCCGCGAATTCGCGTAGGTCTCTACGCCGAATGCCATCACCCCGGTTGCGCGCAGGGCATCCCAGACCGCCAGCCCGTCCTCGTAGCGCATGTGAAGCTCCCATCCCTGCTCTCCGACATAGGAGATGCGGAACGCGGTCACGTCCTTGCCTGCTATGCGGATGGGCTTGATCGCCGCGAACGGGAAATTGTCGTGCGTCAGCCCGTCCGGATCGTCGACCACCTTCTGCAGCGTGGCACGCGCGTTCGGTCCCCAGAGGCCGATGGTGACGTATCTGTCGGTCACGTCCGTCACGGTCACGTCGAAGCCCTTGTCCTCGGCGATGCGCTTCACATAGTGGAAATCGCGAGGGCCGGCGTCCGCGCCGTCGATGACGCGGCAACGGTCGGCCATGCGGATGACGGTGAGGTCGGCGCGCACCATGCCCTCGTCGTCGAGGAAGTGGGTATAGATGCCCTTGCCGATATTGGCGTCGCCGCCGATCCTTGCTGCGCAGAGCCATTCCATCAGCGCGACATGGTCCGGTCCTTCGACGTCGAACATGTAGAAATGCGACAGGTTCACGATGCCGCAATCCTCGCTCATGGCGAGATGCTCGGCGTTCGACACCCGCCAGAAATGACGGTTGTCCCATTCGTTCTCGCGCACCGGCACGCGGTCGCCGTATTTCTCCAGCAGATGCTCATTGGCGGCATAGCCATGGGCGCGCTCCCAGCCGCCGAGTTCCATGAAATATCCGCCGAGTTCCTTTTCGCGCTCATGGAAGGGCGAACGGCGGACGTTGCGGCCGCTCGCATAGGGCTCGCGCGGGTGTACGGCAGGATTGTAGACCTTCTGCGCCGCCTCTGTGCATCGCCCCTCGATGAACTTCTCCCCGAGCTGGTGCGGATAGAAGCGCGAGTAGTCGATCTTCGCGTGGTCGATTGCCGTGCGGCCGTCGGTCATCCAGTCGGCGATCAGCTTACCGAAACCCGGCCCGTCCTTGACCCAGACCGCGACGGCATACCAAAGCCCCCTCACCTTCTGGCTCTCGCCGATGGAGGGACCTCCGTCAGCCGTGACCTGAAGCAGCCCATTGAAGGAACGGCGCTCGTCGTAGCCCAGTTCGCCGAGGATCGGGGTCAGCTCGATGGCGCGCTCCAGCGGCTCCAGGATCTGCTCCATGTCGAGATCGCGCTGCGAGGGCGACAGCCGCGCCTGATGCTTTTCGAGGAGGTCGCGCGGATGGCAAAGGCGCGGGTTCTTTTCCTCGTAGTAGCCCCACTCGATCATGCCGCCCTCGGAGGTGGTAGGATCGCCGGTGTCGCGCATATAGGCCGAGTTGCCCTGGTCGCGCATCAGCGGATAGCCGATCTCCTTGCCGGTGCCGGCAAACTCGGTATACGGCCCGAAAAAGGTCAGCGGATGGTCGACCGGCATGACGGGCAGGTCCTCGCCCGCCATCTCCGCGATCAGGCGGCCCCACAGGCCCGCGCAGACCACCACATGGTCGGCATGGATCGTACCGCGTTCCGTCACCACGCCCTTGATACGGCCGTCCTCGATGACCAGCGAGGTTGCCGGCGTGTTGGCGAAGGCCTTCAGCTTGCCGGCCTTTTCCGCCTGATCGACTAGCTTGCCGGCCACCGTCTGCGAACGCGGGATGACGAGGCCGGCGTCGGGGTCCCAAAGACCGCCCTGCACCATGCTTTCCTCGATGAGCGGGAACTTCTGCTTTATCCCGGCCGGATCGATCAGCCGCGCGCGCGTGCCGAATGCTTTCGCGGAGCTCGCCTTGCGCCTGATCTCGTCCATGCGCGCATCGTCGCCGACGCGGGCCACCTCAAGGCCGCCCACCCGGTCGTAGTGGCCCATTCTTTCGTAGAAATCGATCGAATAGAGCGACGTCCAGCATGACAGGAAGTCGTGGCTGGTCATGTAGCAGAAGTCCGAGGCGTGGGCGGTCGAGCCGATGTCGGTCGGGATGCCGGACTTGTCTATGCCGACAATGTCGTCCCAGCCGCGCTCGACGAGATGATGCGCGACCGAGGCGCCGACGATGCCGCCGAGGCCGATGATGACAACCTTCGCCTTAGACGGAAACTCGGCCATGCACACGACTCCAGAAAGGATTTTTGCGGGCAGACTATAAGGCGAGGCCTCGCCCGGGAAAAAGCCTGTTTGCGACATCGCAGCAAGGCCACGCGACTAACCGCATACGCAGTCGCACCGGCAATCTCACGGGCAGGCCCAGAATAGCAGGCCCGGAATAAAAGAAAGGCCGGGCAGTCGCCCGGCCCTGCACGGAGGTCTGTGCAGATTACTTGATGCGGGCGACGCCGCCCGAAATCTCGATAGTCTCGCTGCCGGTCAGCGCCTCGATGTCGCCGTTCGGCATAGTTACAAAGCAGCCGTTCGGGCAGAAATCGACCGTTTCACCGCCGCTAATGGCAAGCTCGGACTTGGTGCCGCCATCCGTCACGATCAGCGTGCGCGGCTCGCTGTCCAGATTGACCGCGCTCGCGGCATGAGCCGACGCGCCTGCGGCAAGCAGGGCCAGGGTCGCGACAAGTATCTTTGTCATCTCGTTTCCGGTGAACTCCCACCGCCTCTGTTGCAGGACCTCCGTCCTTCGATGGAGCTTATAGGAGAAGTTGTCTGAACGGCAACTGAATGCGCTGTTCACACCAGAGGCGTCGCCGTCGAATAACTCAATCGGGATCGGGCTTGCGCGGACGCCGCCTGCCGCGCGCCTTGCGCTCGGCGAGTTCGGCCTGCTTGCGCGCAATCTCCTCGATCAGGGATGCCTCGTCCTTCTCGTCGTCGATCGGCCATCTCTCGACGTCGGCAGGCCGTTCCGCGCGGGGTGTGGACGGGATTTCTATGCCTTCCCGGTCGAATGCCTCCAATAGAGCAAACCGGATGTCATTCTGCACCACCGAACCGTTGGTGACATCGCCCAGGAAAACGCGCAGCTCGAATTCCAGGGCCGCCGGCCCGAAATTCGCGAACAGCACGAACGGCTCGGGGTTCTTGAGCACCAGCGGATGCCCCCGCGCGATATCGAGCAATATCGCATGAACGCGCTTCGCGTCGGTGCCATAAGCCACGCCGACCTTAACCTCGACGCGCCCCAGCTTGTTGCGATGGGTCCAGTTGCCCACCGCGCTGTTGATGAGCTGAGAGTTCGGCAGGATGACGCTCTGGCGCTGGAAGGTCTCGATCTCCGTCGCACGAACGCTGATCTTCTTCACCGTGCCGGAAACATCGCCCGCGACGATCCAATCGCCGGCCTTGAACGGCCTTTCCGCGAGCAGGATAAGGCCGGAAACGAAGTTCGAGACGACATTCTGGAGGCCGAAACCGATACCGAGCGAGAGACCGCCGGCTATGAGCGCGAAGTTGGAAAGGTCGATGCCGGCCGACGAGATGGCGATGAGGCCGGCAAGCGCCAGTCCCGCATAGCCGACTACGGTACGGATAGAATTGCGCACACCCGTGTCGAGGCGTCCGCGCGCCATGACGGAACCGTCGAGCCACCCCTGGAACCAGCGCGTGACGAAGTAGCCGATGATGAAGACGACGACGCCGGTGAGCATGCCGGTCGGCGAAAATCTGAAGGAACCGATGCTGAAGCCGGAGCCGAGCCGGTAGGCCCATGCCTGAATGTCGCCCGGCTGGAACCCCCACATGAACAGAGTAAGGGGCAGGAAGATCAGCAGGATCATCAGGTTGATGGCGAGGCTCACCACAAGGCCGAACTGGTCGAGCGTGTTCGGCTCCAGATTGGACTTGATCGTCAGCCAGCGCCCGATGGAGGTCTCCGCGAAAGCACCCTCCTCGCCGATGGCGCGCGAGGACAGGAAGCCCACATAGGCGGTCGCCAGAATGGTGCCTGTGACCACCACCTGCATGGAGACGAAGGTCGCAAGCCCGATATAGCCGAGCATCGCGGCGGCGAGGATGAATATTCCGAGCCCGATCGCCGAGTAACAGAACCAGCCGTGCCAGTGCCTCCAGCTCGTCGCGCCGGCGCGCAGGAAACCGATCAGGATGAGCAGCGAGGCGACGATGACGGCCGCCAGGAAGCTGCGTGCAATGGTGAGGGACAGCGGCGAACCCATCGTGTCGTTGATGACCGTCAGAAGGCTGTTGAAGCCGATGACGACGGCCATCGCGGTTATCGCCGCGACGAGCCACCTTGCGGTGCTGCTCTCGATCGAGATGAGGCGCCAGTCCGGCAGCCCCGGCGCCAGCACCGCGTTTGCCAGGCGGTTGACTCCGAACACGACCCCGACGACGCCGAACAGCGATTGCAGATAGGTGCCGATATCCCCGCGCAGGACGTTGAAATATCCGAACAGGAACAGCGTCGCCAAAAGGAACGCGCCAACCGCCATGGTCGGCAGGAGGGTCGACCAGAAGGCAACCGAAAGGCGGCTCAGGTAGGACGGGTTTTCCGCATAGGGGTCCGGGCTGAACATGCGATGGAACAGCCGTCGCACCCCGAAGAGCAGGAAAGCGGCGAAAGCCAGCGCGAAGAATGTGGCGGCGAGGACCGACTGGGATTTGTACTGGATGACGAACTTGAGCCAGGACGCGATCGATTTGGAGAAACTGGCGTACTCCCGGCTGACATCCTCGCTCAGCTTGCTGCCGAAGGCGTCGGACAGGGAATAGCGTTTCGTCAGAACATTGCGGAACAGCTCGCTCCGCATCAGCCCGATCTTCTCGATCATGCCGTTGACGCGTATGGACAGCGACTCGGCAAGACCGAGCACGGCGTTGATCTCTGCTTTTTCCGACGTCAGGCTCGCCCGCTCGGCCGATATGATGTCGAGTTCCTGCTGTCCGTCCGTCGGCGGCGCGCCGAGCTGTTCGAGCCGCGCATTGATTTCGGACAGGCGGGGGCGAAAGGCCACAGCGCTCGTCAGCAATTCACGCGACAATTCCTCCAGCTTGAGGCGGATTTCGACGAGCCTTGCGTCGATCTCGCTGTCGTTCTTGATCTGCTGCGCCAGGGCGTCGGCCTGCGCGGAATAGGCCTGTATGACGGCGCGCTGTTCCTCGATGAGCGCGTTGCCGGTGCTCCCGACCCCTTGCGCAAACGCGCCCGAAGCCGAGGCCAACATCAAGATCAGAAGGATTAAAGCGCGCCAGCTACGGACGAACGGCATGTTCTCTCTGCGACTCTGCCAGAGCACTTCCACAGAATCGCGAAAGCGCTCCATTTCCTTGTTTACGCAATTCCGGACGGAAAGCCGCCAGGCATTTTTCCGGGAAGTGCGGTGGCGATCCGGGCAGCCCTCCTGCACGAACCTTGATAAAGACCCTGCCTGCGGCCCGCAAGCTGCCTTGATCCGGCAGGGTCGGCTGTGCGAAAGCCCATGGCGTAATCCTGACCATGAAGCGCAGCAACGGCCTGTAGAGTGCTCGTCCCAAAGGACTACGGCGAAAATGCGGGAATATTCGGCTTATACGCTCATCAAGAATGCCCTGGCCGGCAATCGCGACTGGAAGCCGGCATGGCGCAAGCCCGATCCGAAGGCCGACTATGATGTCGTCATCGTCGGCGGCGGCGGCCATGGCCTCTCCACGGCCTATTATCTGGCCAAGGAGCATGGTATCACGAATGTCGCGGTGCTGGAGAAGGGCTATCTCGGTTCGGGCAATGTCGGCCGCAACACCACTGCGGTGCGCTCCAACTACCTGCTGCCCGAAAACCACCGCTTCTACGAGCATTCGATGGATCTGTGGGAGAATCTCTCCCACGACCTCAACTACAACGTCATGTTCTCGCAGCGGGGCTGCCTGAACCTCGCGCATACGCCGGGGCAGCTCGACGAATATGTGCGCCGGGGCAACGCGCTGCGTCATTCCGGCATCGATTCCGAATTGATGACGGTCGCGCAGATCAAGCGTCTGGTGCCTGCGCTCGACACGTCCGCATCGGCCCGCTTCCCCATCGTCGGCGGCGTCATGCAGTGGAGCGCTGGCACGGCGCGCCACGATGCGGTGGCGTGGGGCTATGCGCGCGGCGCGGACCGGCGCGGCGTCGACATCATCGAGAACTGCGAAGTCACCGGCTTCCTGCGCGACGGCGACCGCATCACCGGCGTGACGACGACGCGCGGCGAAATCCGGGCAAGAAAGGTCGCGGTCGCGGCGGCAGGCAGCACCGGCCGCGTCATGAAACTGGCCGGCATCGAGCGCATGCCTATCGAAAGCCAGGTCCTGCAAGCCTTCGTCTCCGAATCGCTGAAGCCCATGCTCGACACGGTCCTCACCTTCGGCATGGGCCATTTCTACATCTCGCAGTCCGACAAGGGCGGACTGGTCTATGGCGGCGCGCTCGACGGCTACAACAGCTATGCGCAGCGCGGCAGCCTGCCTCTCGTGGAAGAGGTTCACAGCGAGATGACGGCACTGTTCCCGAGTCTCGCCAGCGTCCGCGTGCTCCGCTCGTGGGGCGGGCTTTGCGACATGTCCATGGACGGATCGCCCATCATCACCACGGGCCCCCTGCCCGGCATGTATCTCAATTGCGGCTGGTGCTACGGCGGCTTCAAGGCGACGCCGGCGTCCGGCTGGTGCTTTGCCTGGACGATAGCCAAGGACGAACCGCATCCGCTGAACGCCGCCTTCACGCTCGATCGCTTCCAGCGCGGCATTCTGATCGACGACAAGGGCCAGGGCGCAACGCCCAACATGCACTAGGGAGCAAGGCCATGATCATCACCTGCCCCTATTGCGGCCCGCGCGACTCCGGCGAATTCGTCTACCGGGAGGAAGGCGGCCGAACGCGGCCGGACCCTGCCTCGACCGACCAGGCGGCATGGAACGCCTATGTCTACGAGCGCGTGAACACCGCCGGCGAGCACGATGAAATCTGGCAGCATTCCGGCGGCTGCCGCGCGCACCTCCTCGTCCTGCGCGATACGCTGACGCACAAGGTAGTGCACGTCGCGCTTGCGCGCGATGGTGCGAACGGAACGGAGGCGCGCTCATGAGCCCGCGCCGCGCCGCCAGCGGCGGACTGATCGACCGCTCGCGCTCCATCCGCTTCAGCTTCGACGGGCAGGACTTCACCGGCCATCCCGGCGACACGCTGGCCTCCGCGCTGATGGCAAACGGCGTCTCGCTGTTCGGCAGATCGTTCAAGTATCACCGCCCGCGCGGGCTGCTCGCGGCCGGTGTCGACGAGCCCAACGCGCTGGTCACCGTGCTGCGCGGCGATGCCCGCGAGCCGAACATCCAGGCGACGATGCTGGAAATCCATGATGGCCTGACGGTCGTCAGCCAGAACCGGTTCCCGTCGCTGAACCACGATTTCAACGCGATCAACCAGCTCGGCAGCAAGTTCATCGGCGCGGGCTTCTACTACAAGACCTTCATGGGGCCGGTGATCGGCCCGCTGAAGGGCACCCGCTTCTGGATGTTCTGCGAGCATTTCATCCGCCGCGCAGCAGGTCTCGGCCGTGCAGGAACGACGCCCGACCCGTCGCGCTACGAGCGTATGAACGCATTCTGCGACGTGCTGGTCGTGGGGTCGGGACCGGCCGGGCTGATGGCCGCGAAGACGGCGGCCGAAAGCGGGAAGCGCGTGATCCTCACAGAGCAGGATGCGCGGTTCGGCGGCTCCGCCAACTGGTCGAGCGATACCATTGACGCCCGATCCGGCAACGACTGGGCATCAAGCATGGTTCGCGAACTCGCCGACCTGCCGAACGTCACGCTGCTGCCGCGCACGACCGTCTGGGGCTATTATGACGGCAACACGATCGCCGCGCTCGAACGCGTCACCGACCACAAGCCGTCGCAGCGTGCCGGCGAGCCGCGCCAGCGGCACTGGACGATACGCACCGCCAAGGTGGTGCTCGCGACAGGCGCTTTCGAGCGGCCGCTGGTCTTCCCGGGCAACGACCGGCCGGGCGTCATGCTGGCGAGCGCGGCGGAACGCTACGCCGGCGAGTATGGCGTCCTGCCGGGCGAGAGGGTCGCAATAGTGACCAACAATGACGGCGCATACCGCTCGGCCGCCGCGCTGCGCGAGGCGGGCTGCGGCATCGTCGCGATCATCGACCTGCGCGACGAGATTTCGGAAGCGGCCCGCGCGCTGGCGGTGAGGACCGGCGCGGAAACCCTGACCGGCCGCGCGGTTACCGGAACGGAAGGCGGAAAGGCGTTGTCCGGCATCAGGATGCAGATCTTCGACGCGAAGACAGGTCAGGTATCGGGCGATCCGCGCACCATTGCGGCCGATTGCCTGCTGATGTCGGGCGGCTGGTCTCCGGTCATCAACCTCGCCAGCCAGGCCGGCGCGAAAGCCGAATGGAACGAGCGCCTCCAGGCATTCCTGCCGCCGAAGGATTCAGATGGCTGGGTCGGTGCAGGCGGGTTCAACGGCACATTCTCGCTGGATGGAGCGCTCGAGGAAGGCGTACACGCAGGCGGAGGCAAGTCCATCGACGCGCTACCCGCCACGGCAGGCCACGAGTTGGACATGACGCCCGCGCCCGTCTTCGAGATCGTGGCAGGCGGCAAGGCGTTCGTCGACTTCCAGCACGACGTGACCGCTGACGACGTGCGCCTTGCCCATCGCGAGGGCTTCCAGTCCGTCGAGCATCTCAAGCGCTACACGACGCTCGGCATGGCGACCGACCAGGGCAAGACGTCCAACGTGCCCGGCCTCGCCATCATGGCTAACGCGCTCGGCAAGCAGATCCCCGAGGTCGGCACGACGCGCTTTCGCCCGCCCTTCGCGCCCGTGACCATCGGTGCGCTCGCCGCCGAGCGCCATGGCGAGATCAGGCCTGAGCGGCTGACGCCGATGCATGATTGGCATATCGCCAACGGCGCGCCGATGTATTCGGCCGGTCTATGGCATCGCCCCATGATCTACGGCCTGCCCGGCGAGACGATCGAGCAGGCCTATGTGCGCGAGGCGCGGACGACGCGCGAGACGGCCGGCATCGCCGACGTCTCGACGCTCGGCAAGATCGCCGTGCAGGGGCCGGATGCAGCCGGCTTCCTCGACCGCGTCTACACCAACATGTTCTCGACGCTGCCGGTCGGCAAGGCGCGCTATGGCCTGATGCTGCGCGAGGACGGGCTGGTGCTGGACGACGGCACGACATGGAGGCTCGGGGAGCAGGATTTCCTGATGACGACCACCACCGCAAACGCGGGCAAGGTCATGCAGCATCTCGAATATCTGCTGGACGTCATCTGGCCCGAGCTGAAGGTCACGCTCACATCGGCCACCGACCAGTGGGCAGGCGCTTCCATTGCCGGGCCGAAGTCGCGGGAGATTCTGGCGTCCTGCGTCACGGGCACCGCCGTCGACAACGACGCCTTGCCCTTCATGGGTATCGTCCATGGCGAGATCGATGGCGCGCCGGTGATGATCTGCCGCCTGTCCTTCTCGGGCGAACTCGCCTTCGAGGTCTATTCCGGCGCGGGCCATGGCACGCATGTCTGGCAGGCCCTGATCGAGGCCGGCAAGCCGGTCGGCATGGTTCCCTACGGGTTGGAGGCGCTCGGCACCATGCGCATCGAGAAGGGCCATGTCACCGGCGCGGAAATCGACGGTCGCGTTACCGCGCGCGACCTGCACCTCGACTGGATGCTGTCGAAGAAGAAGCCGTTCGTCGGCTCGGCGATGATGGATCGCGAGGGGCTCGTCGCGCCCGGCCGGTTGCAACTCGTCGGCATAATGTCGCTCGACAACAAGCCGCTCAATGGCGGCGCTCATATCGTCGAGGAACTCGACCCCGACAATCCGCGCGACTCGATCGGCCATATGACGGCGGCCTGCTATTCTCCGGCGCTCGGGCGGTATATCGGTCTGGCGCTGGTGAAGGCCGGCACATCGCGGCACGGGCAGCGCGCCTTCATTTCCGACCCGCTGCGCAAGCGTTTCGGCCCGGTCGAGATCGTCAGCCACCATTTCTACGATCCCGAAGGGAAACGCATGCATGGTTGACCAGCTGTCTCCACTAGCGCCCGCGCTGCGGCCGGGAAGATATGCACAGGCCGACCGTGGTGTCGGCGTCACGCTGTCCGAGACCCAGCCCGGCTCCATCGTTCAGCTTGCCGCCTGGCGGGGTGCCGAGGCCGCAATGATATCCGCCATCAAGGAAATCACGGGGCTTGCGGTGCCGGACCATGCCGGCGGCGGCGTTGCGACCGATGCGAAAATGACCTTCGGTTTCGCACCCGGACGCTTCCTCGTCATCCATCAGGACGAAGGGCTTGCGGCGGCCTTCACAAAGGCCGTCGACGCCTCGACAGGCACCGTCACCGATCTCTCGCATGGTCGCACCGCAGTTCGGATCGCCGGCCCGAAGGCCGAGTGGGTGCTGGCGAAATTCTTCGCGGTCGACTTCTCGCCACGTGCCTTTCCTGTCGGCTCCGGCCTGTCGACCGTCCATCACGACATCTTCGCCCAGATCCAGCGCACGGGCGCCGACCGATTCGACGTCTATGTGTTCCGGTCTTTCGTGCGCTCGTTCTGGAATTCGCTCCGCCACGCCTCCGAAGAGGTCGGCTACGAGGTGCTGTAGACACCTGATACCTACCGGCGAAACACCGCCCATTCGTCCACCGGCGCGCGGTCCGTGCGCAGGTCGTTCTCCGGCTTCGACACATCCTCATAGCCAAGCGCCATTCCGCAGACGACGATCTCCTCGTCGGGGATTGCGAGCACCGGCCTGATCTGCTCGTGATAGGGCGCGAACGCGGCCTGGGGGCAGGTATGCAGCCCCCTCGCCCGCGCGGCGATCATGATGTTCTGCAGGAACATGCCATAGTCGACCCAGGAGCCCTGGTTCAGCTTGCGGTCGATGGTGAAGATCATGCCGACCGGCGCGTCGAAGAAAACGAAATTGCGGTCGTGCTGCTCCCGCATCCGCTCGACCTCGCGACGACCGATCCCCAGATGGCCGTAAAGCGCGTAGCCGACCGCCCGGCGGCGGGCCTGATAGGGTTCGAAGAACTTGTCGGGATAGTACTTGTACTCGCCGTCCGCCCGGTCAGCCCGCGGCCGTGTATCGAGAATGGCGCACGACACCCGCTGCTTGATATCGCCCGTCACGACATAAACGCGCCAGGGCTGCATGTTCGTTCCGGAAGGCGCCCAGGACGCAACGCCGAGGATTTCGCGGATCGTGCCCTCATCCACAGGTTCGGGCAGGAAGGCGCGCACAGAGCGACGCGACGTGATCGCCACGTCGACCACCTCGGTATCATCGAGCAGTGGCTTGTCCTTGTCCCGTGCCAGCATCATGTCCCGCCAAGCTTGGGCATCGGGCCCGCTACATGATACCAATGTCCGGCCCGATGTCCGATCAGCACAGAGATGGCATTGTCCGTCCGGGCGCGGCAAGTAAATCTCCCCTACACCGTGAAAGGATACTTGATTTTTTCAACCGCCTCCGATTTCATGAAATTCGGATCGATTTTTTCATGGAATGGGCATGTCGGAAGACATCGCATTGCTCTCCAGAGAGACGCCGTCGCCCTCGCAGCATCTGGCTCAGGACATCAGGGCTTTGCGCAAGGCGCGCGGCCTGACGCTCGCCGAGATCGGAATGCGGCTGAAACGCTCCGTCGGCTGGGTGAGCCAGGTCGAGCGTGGCCTCTCCGTTCCATCGGTCACCGACATGAAGGCGTTCGCCGAACTGTTCGGTGTGCCTATGAGCCTGTTCTTCGGACATGAGCCCCAGAACGAGGCCGAGCGCGGCGTGATCGTCCGCTCCAGCGGCAGGCGGTCGCTCGGTACGAGCGAATCCGGCCTTGTCGAGGAACTTCTGTCGCCGGACCTTGGCGGCAGCTTCGAGATGCTGCGCTCGGTCTTCGCGCCCGGCGCCGAAATGACGCAAGCCTCGCTGCGCAAGACCGAGGAAGCAGGATATGTCGTGTCGGGACGTTTCGACATCGAGATCGACGGGACATGGCACCGTCTCGGCGAAGGCGATAGCTTCCGTTTCGCGTCAAAGCCGTTCCGGTGGAAAAATCCGGGCAAGCAGCCAGCGGTGGTGATCTGGGTCGTGTCGCCGCCTGTGTACTGACGGGTTGCGGAAAAAGGGAGGAAGGCAAAGTGGCGGAACTACCTTCGAGCGCGCGTGTGGTCATCATCGGCGGCGGCGTGGCCGGTGTCTCCGCGCTCTATCATCTCGCCAAGGCGGGATGGACAGACTGCATCCTGCTCGAAAAGAACGAGCTGACCTCCGGCTCCACATGGCACGCCGCCGGCAACGTACCGACCTTCTCCTCGTCCTGGTCGCTGATGAACATGCAGCGCTATTCGACCGAACTGTACCGCGGGCTGGCGGCGGCGGTGGACTACCCGATGAACTACCACGTCACGGGATCGCTGCGGCTCGCGCATACGGACGAGCGCATGCGCGAGTTCCAGCGCGCCAAGGGCATGGGACGCTATCAGGGCATGGACATCGATGTGGTCGGCCTCGACGAAATCGTGCGGCGCTATCCATTCATCGAAACGCATGACCTCAAGGGCGCGCTCTACGATCCCAACGATGGCGATATCGATCCTGCGCAGCTCACCCAGGCGCTGGCCAAGGGCGCGCGCGATCTGGGCGTCAGGATCATCCGCTTCTGCCCGGCCACCGGCGCGCGGCGTGAGAACGGCGAATGGGTGATCGCGACGCCGAAGGGCGAGATACGCTGCGAATATGTTGTCAACGCCGCCGGCTACCGCGCAGCCGAGGTCGCCGCGTTCTTCGGGCGCAAGCTTCCTATGATGGTGATGAGCCATCAATACATACTTTTCGAGGAAATCCCCGAACTCGCCGCCTGGAGCAGGGAGGTCGGCCACAAGCTGCCGCTGCTGCGCGACGTGGATACGTCCTATTATCTGCGACAGGAAAAGTCGGGAATGAATCTGGGGCCCTATGAGCGCAATTGCCGGGCGCACTGGGCCACACCAGACGACCCCATGCCGGAGGATTTTTCCTTCCAGCTCTTCCCCGACGATCTGGAGCGGCTGGAATGGTACCTCAACGACGCGATCGCGCGTGTTCCGATCCTAGGGATTGCCGGCCTCTCCAAGGTCATCAACGGCCCCATCCCCTACACGCCGGACGGCAATCCTCTGATCGGACCGATGCCGGGCGTGCCGAATGCCTTCGAAGCCTGCGTCTTCACCTTCGGCATCGCGCAGGGCGGAGGAGCCGGAAAGGTTCTGGCCGAATGGATGACCGAGGGCCAGACGGAATGGGATATGTGGTCCTGCGATCCGCGCCGCTTCACCGCTTTCGCGTCCGAACCGGACTATGCCGTTGCGAAAGGCATGGAAATCTACGGCAACGAATACGCCATCGGCTTCCCGCGCCATGCATGGCCCACTGCGCGCGACCGCAAGCTGTCGCCGATCCACGGCCGCCTCGCCGCCCTCGGCGCGCAGTTCAACGCCTATAATGGCTGGGAGCGCGCAACCTGGTACGCGAGCCCTGGCGATGACACATCGGAGGAAAGCACCCTGACCTTCCGCCGCGACGGGCCGTGGGAAACGCGCGTGCGCGATGAATGCCTCGCCGTGCGCGACGCGGCCGGCATCCTCGACCTGCCCGGCTTCTCGCGCTTCCGTCTGCAAGGCGAAGGCGCGCGCGAATGGCTCGCAGGCATGATCACCGGCGTGGTGCCGAAGGCCGGCCGCATCGGTCTCGGCTACTTCTCCGACGACAAGGGCCGCATCGTCACAGAGATGTCGATCATGGCGCTGGAGGACAACCTTTTCTTCCTGATCACCGCTTCCGTCGCCGAGCTGCACGACTTCGAGTGGCTTCAGAAGCACCTGCCCCAACCAACTCAAATGACTCTGCAAAATGTTACGGATGCCTTTGCCTGCCAGATTCTTTCCGGCCCGAAGTCGAGGGATATCCTTGCGGAGGTCAGCGACGCCGACCTGACACTGCCATGGCTGTCGCACCAGTCCGTGCAGATCGCCGGGCGCTGGTGCCAGCTTGTGCGCGTGTCGTTCGCGGGCGAACTCGGCTGGGAAATTCACACCAAGGTCGGAGACACGACGACTATCTTCAACGCCGTATGGAGCGCCGGCCTGAAGCACGGGCTGAAGCCGTTCGGCATGTTCGCCCTGGATTCGCTGCGGCTTGAAAAGGGCTACCGTGCCTGGAAGCAGGACCTGTCGACCGACTACACCGTGCTTCAGGGGGGGCTGGAGCGCTTCGTCAAATGGGACAAGCCGGACTTCAGGGGCAAGGCCGCCCTTCTCGCCGAGAAGCAGGCTGGCGTGACCAAGCGCTTCGTGACGCTTGTGGTGGACGCAGGCGAATTCGACGCGCCCTACATGTCCACCCTCTGGCATGACGGGAAGATCGTCGGCGAGACGACATCGGGCGGTTTCGGGCACCGCGTGGACAAGTCGATCGCGCTTGGCATGCTGCGCGCCGACCTTGCCGAGCCCGGCACCGAAATCGAAGTGGAAATATTCGGAGAACGCCACAAGGCGAAGGTCCATAAGGACGAGCCGCTGTGGGATCCGAAGAACGAGAGGTTGAGAGCATAAAATGCCGAAAGCTTCTGAGCGCCTCGCAGGCATCCTCCCCTCCGGCAAGGATGGCTGGGAGGTCCACTTCGCCGCCATGACCCGCAAGGAAGCGGGCGAGCCAGTCATCATGCTCTCTGTGGGCGACCACGATTTCGACACGCCTGCCGAAACGGTGGAGGCTTGCGTGAGCGCGATCCGGTCCGGCTACCATCACTACACGCAGCTTCCAGGCACTCCCCGCCTGCGCCAGGCCATGGCACGTGCATCGACGCTTTGCACGGGCATCGAGACGACCATGGACGAGGTGATCGCGACACCCGGCGGCCAGCTCGCGCTCTACGCCGCCGTGCAGGGCACGCTGGACAAGGGCGACCATGCGGTGGTGGTCGCTCCCTACTACGCGACCTATCCCGGCACGTTCCGGGCGGCGGAGGCCGATTTCACGGTCGTGGAAGCGAAGGCCGCCGACGGGTTCCAACCCCGCGCGGACGCGATCGAGGCGGCGCTCCGGCCCAATACGAAGGCCATCCTTATCAATTCGCCCAACAACCCTACGGGCGCAATCTATTCGCGCGAGAGCCTCGAGCAGATCGCGGAACTCTGTGTAAGGCGTGACCTCTGGCTGCTGTCCGACGAGGTCTACTGGACGATCGGCGGCGGGCACCACATCTCGCCCCGATCGCTGCCGGGCATGGCCGAGCGCACGCTGGTCATCAACTCCATGTCGAAGAGCCACGGCATGACCGGCTGGCGCATCGGCTGGCTGACCGGCCCGGAAAGCATGATCGCCCTGCTGGGCGGCCTCAACCTCGTGACCACCTACGGCCTCACCGATTTCGTCCAGCTGGCGGCCACCGAGGCGCTGGAGAACGACTACGGGGTCAAGCAGATCGCCGACATATACAACGGCCGCAGGACCGTCCTGCTGGACGCCTTGCGCGGCCTGAACGACATCACGGTGCGCGGGTCCGAGGGCGGGATGTACGTCATGCTCGACGTCAGCGCGATCGAGCCAGACGACGAGAAATTCGCCTGGGGCCTCCTCGACGCGGAGCAGGTAGGCGTGATGCCAGGCTCCAGCTTCGGCGAGGCCGCTGCCGGGCATATCCGCATCAGCCTCTGCCAGCCGGACGATATCCTGCTGGATGCGGCCGCGCGGCTGCGCCGTTTCGCTTCCTCCTATCGCAGCAAGGTGACCTGAACCATGGCGAATCTGCCTTCCAAAGCCCGCGCCGTCATCATCGGCGGCGGCGTTTCCGGCTGCTCGGTCGCATACCATCTGGCGAAGCTGGGCTGGACCGACGTGGTGTTGCTTGAACGCAAGCAGCTCACCTGCGGCACGACATGGCACGCGGCCGGGCTGATCGGCCAGCTGCGCGGCTCGCAGAACATGACGCGATTGGCGAAATATTCGGCCGACCTCTACGTCAAGCTGGAGGCGGAGACGGAAGTCGGCACCGGCATGCGTCAGGTCGGCTCCATCACCGTGGCCTTGAGCGAGGAGCGCAAGCACGAGATCTACAGGCAGGCGACCATCGCGCGCGCGTTCGACGTCGATGTGCGGGAGATTTCGCCGCGCGAGGTGAAGGAGATGTATCCGCATCTCAACACGGACGGCGTGGTCGGTGCGGTGCATCTGCCGCTCGACGGCCAGTGCGACCCGGCAAACATCGCCATGGCGCTCGCCAAAGGCGCTCGCCAGCGCGGCGCGAAGATCGTCGAGGGCGTGAAGGTGACGTCCGTGCACCAGAAGGACGGCCGCGTCTCCGGCATTTCCTGGGTGCAGGGCGATGAACACGGGACGATCGAGACCGACATCGTCATCAACTGCGCCGGCATGTGGGCGCGCGAGCTTGGCGCGATGTCGGGCGTCAACATCCCGCTGCACGCCTGCGAGCATTTCTACCTCATCACGGAGCCCATTGCCGGCCTGTCGCGCCTGCCGGTACTGCGCGTCCCCGACGAGTGCGCCTACTACAAGGAGGACGCCGGCAAGATGATGCTGGGGGCCTTCGAGCCGGTGGCGAAGCCTTGGGGAATGGACGGCATCCGCGAGGACTTCTGCTTCGACCAGTTGCCGGAAGACATGGAGCATTTCGAGCCAATCCTCGAAATGGGCGTCAACCGCATGCCCATGCTGGCGACGGCCGGCATCCACACCTTCTTCAACGGGCCGGAGAGCTTCACGCCGGATGACCGCTACTATCTCGGCGAGGCCCCGGAGCTTGGCGGCTACTGGATGGCGACGGGCTACAATTCCATCGGCATCGTCTCGTCCGGCGGCGCCGGCATGGCGCTGGCGCAATGGATCAACGACGGCGAGCCGCCCTTCGACCTCTGGGAAGTGGACATTCGCCGCACGCAGCCCTTCCAGAAGAACCGCACCTACCTCAAGGCGCGCGTCACCGAAACGCTCGGCCTGCTCTATGCCGACCACTTCCCCTATCGGCAGATGGCGTCCGCGCGCGGCGTGCGGCGCTCTCCTCTGCACGAGCACCTCAAGGCGCGCGGCGCGGTGTTCGGCGAGGTCGCCGGATGGGAACGCGCCAACTGGTTCGCGAAGCCGGGCCAGGAACGCGAATACCGCTATTCGTGGTGGCGGCAGAACTGGTTCGACAACCAGCGCGAGGAGCATCTTGCGGTCAGGAACGGCGTCGGCCTGTTCGACATGACCTCATTCGGCAAGATCAGGGTCGAGGGCCGCGACGCGCTTGCCTTCCTCCAGCGCCTGTGCGCCAACGACCTCGATGTTCCGGCCGGCCGCATCGTCTACACGCAGATGCTGAACGCGCGCGGCGGGATCGAAAGCGACCTCACCGTCAGCCGGCTTTCGGAGACGGCATTCTTCCTCGTCGTGCCGGGCGCGACGCTGCAGCGCGACCTCGCATGGCTGCGCAAGCATCTGCGCGACGAGTTCGTCGTCATCACCGACGTGACGGCCGCCGAGAGCGTGCTGTGCCTGATGGGCCCCAATTCGCGGGACATGATCGAGAAGGTGAGCCCGAACGATTTCTCCAACCAGAACAATCCGTTCGGAACGTTTCAGCATATCGAGATCGGCATGGGGATCGCCCGTGCGCACCGCGTCACCTATGTCGGCGAGCTTGGCTGGGAGCTCTATGTCCCGACCGACCAGACAGCGCATGTCTTCGAAGCCATAGAGGAAGCCGGCCCCGACTTGAAACTCTGCGGCCTGCACACGCTGGATTCCTGCCGCATCGAAAAGGCGTTCCGCCATTTCGGCCACGACATCACCGACGAGGACCATGTGCTGGAGGCAGGGCTGGGCTTCGCAGTGAAGGCGGCCAAGGGCGAGTTCATCGGTCGCGACGCCTTACTGCGCAAGCGCGAGGCCGGGCTTGAGCGGCGGCTGCTGCAATTCCGCCTGAAGGCCCCCGAGCCGCTGCTGTTCCACAACGAGGCGATCGTGCGCGATGGCGCGATCGTCGGCACGATCACCTCGGGCAATTACGGCCACTTCCTCGGCGGGGCGATCGGGCTGGGCTACGTGCCGTGTCCGGGGGAAAGCGAGGAGCAGGTGCTGGCCTCGTCCTACGAGATCGAAATCGCCGGCGAACGCTTCGCCGCCGAGGCGAGCCTGAAGCCGATGTACGATCCGAAATCCGAGCGCGTGAGGATGTAACCGAGCGGAATTTCCCGGAGGAACGCTGCGCTGCCCCTCATCCCCTGCCGGACCTTCTCCCCCGTAGCACGGGGAGAAGGGTGTTGGCCGCGATGTCGAGGCCTCCCTCCTTCCGAAGATAGGCTCCGCCCACTGGTCGTAACGTTGACGCCTCCCTCTCCCCGTCCTTCACGGGGGAGAGGGTGAGGGGTGCCCTGTTCGCCTGCGGCTGGCGCATTTCGTCATCGCCACGCCCCGTTGCCGGTCCGGCCATTTCTCCTTCGAGCCACACCTCGCTCGCACCTCGGGATAAGGGTGGTTGCCACGGCGTGGATAAAACCGGGCGAAAATTTCTACCAGCGGGACAGTCTGGAGCGGACCTTCGCCAGATAGCGGCTGCGCGTCTCTAGCGTGGAGCGGTCCATGTCGTAATGGGCGAGATAGAGCGTGCGGCAGATGGGCGCGCAGAGCACGCGCATGCCGCGCAGGATCGTCTTGCGGCCGGGCTGGCCGATCAGGAACGACACCCAGCGCGTCGCGCCGCAGGTGGTGACGATCCCGATCTTCCTGATATGCGGAACGAGCGAGACGATGCGTCGGCCATCCTTGGAGATCCGGAAGGCGACATCGGTCGCCCATACCCGGTCGAACCAGCCCTTCAGCATCGCAGGCAGGCCATACCACCATGTTGGATAGACGAAAAGGATGGCCTCGGCCCAGTTGAGGCTGTCGATGTGAGGCGCAAGCTTCGGATCGTCCGGCGCGCGGTCGTTGTAGCTGCGCCGCTCCGCTGTATCTAGCACCGGCTCGAAACCGTCGGCATAGAGATCGATCAGCCTGACGTCCCAGCCCCTTGCGGCAAGCGTTTCCACCGCCATGTCGCGAATGGCCGCATTGAAGCTTTCAGGCACCGGATGGCAGTAGACGACGAGACATTTCATGAGGAGTAACGCATCAGAACGCGTCCATCCGGGTCGACACCTTCGCCATGAAGCGCTCGCGCGAGGCCGGCGTGGACAGGTTCATCGAATAATGCGCGAGGTAGGAGACGGGCGCGAACGGCCTGATCGTCGAGCGTAGCAGGCGCCTGGCGAGACGGCGGGGCGGATCGCCCATCAGGATGGCGCGGAAGCGGCTGCCGCCATAGCTGGTGACGACCGCCGCCCTGGTTATGTTGTGCAGGCTGGGCGTCGCCTTGCCGTCGACCATCCGGAACGACACGTCCGGCAGGAATACCCGGTCAAAGAAACCCTTCAATATAGCGGGATAGCCGTAGTTCCAGACAGGGAAGCACAGCACCAGCCCCTCGGCCGCAAGCAGGCGCTTCACATAGGGATCGACGGTGTCGGCGCTGCCGCGCGGATCATGATAGGCGAGCCGCTCGGTACGGCTGAGGCGCGGATCGAAATCCTCCGCGTAGAGGTCGAGGTCGTCGACCTGGTGGCCGGCGGCAGTCAGTCGCTCCACGATCAGACCGTGGAGCGCGGCGTTGAAGCTCGTCTCGACGGGATGGGCGTAGAGGACAAGGACTTTCATCGCGCCTGCGCCATCAGGACCTGCTCTCCAGCCCCTTGAACAGGAAGGTCCGCCCGGAACGGTAGTCGTAGTCGGGGTTCTCCCAGGCGATCATCTTGCCGGGGTTGAGCAGCCCTTGCGGATCGGCCTCGCGCTTGAAGGCAAGCTGCACCTCGTCCGTCTGCTTCATGCCGCCCTCCTCCAGCGTGTAGCGGTGCGGATTGAAGATCGGGCAGCCGTTCTCCTCGAAGATGCGGATGATCTCGTCCAGCCGCTCCTCGGTCGTGAAGCGCACAAGGTTGAGGCCGAAGCATGTGATCGCTCCGTCGAGGCGGACGAACTCCAGATGCGAAAAGACCTCGCCGAGGAACAACCCGTCGATCTTCTCGACCAGCGCGAGATGGTTGGGGAACGGATAGAGCGACTGGAGATAGGTGATCGCGGGATCGACGCGAAGCGCGCGCAGCGTCGTGTGGTTCCACGCCAGCTCGTAGGCCGGCGGCAGGCCCTTGCTTTCCTCGGCGGACGCAGTCGCCGCATTGTAGGCAATCTCGCCGCCAGCGCGGCGCGTAAAGGCCAGGAAAGCGTCGAGCGAGTGGGGCGCGACCATGACGAGGCACACGCTCATATCCTCGCGCAGGAACTTCTGGTGGCGCTTGAAATAGAGCCACGGCACGGGTGCCGCGATCGGCGTGATCAGCTTGGTTAGCAGGCCGTCCTGGCAGGCGAGCGCATTTCCGTAGCGCGCCGCCTCCATGAACGAGCCGAAACCGACGACGACATCCACCCAGTCGTAGGCGGCAGTCAGCGGCATCTCGACCTCGGTGATGATGCCGTTGGTGCCGTAGGCATGTGTGACCTTGTGCAGGTCCTCGCCGGTCAGCTCCAGCACGCGCGGCTCGGCCTCCATGGTGACGACGCGCAGGCGCAGCACATTGCCGAAATCGCGCAAGCCGCCGAAATTGATGGAACCGACACCGCCCGAGCCGCCCGCGACGAAGCCGCCGATGGAAGCCGTGGCATAGGTGGACGGGTGGATGCGCAATTCCTGGCCGGAATGAGCGCGCGTGGCGCGGTCGATATCCGCGACGATGGCTCCCGGACCCGCAACGACCCGACCCGGCGAGATCGAGGTGATAGCGTTCATCTCGGCGAGGCTGAGCAGGACGCCGCCCGACAGCGGCATGGCCTGCCCGTAATTGCCCGTGCCGGTGCCGCGCGGCGTTACGGGCACTCCATGCCGGTGGCAGGCGGCAAGCACGCGGATGACTGCTTCCTCGTTCCTTGGCGAAACGACAATATCGGCCGTGACCTGATCGAGCTGACGCTTGAGGACGGGGCTATACCAGTAGAAGTCCCGGCTCTTCTGCTGGACGAGCTTGGGATTGTCCTCGATCTTAAGCCCTTCGAGGTCGGCCCTCAGCGCAGTCACGTCCATCTTGTACCCAGCCACAGCTTCACCAGTCATACCTTCATGAGATCGTCGAGTTCGCAATAGTCCGGCAGCGCGCCGTCGATCGCCTGCCCGTCGCGCACGACGATGCGATCCGATTCGGGGCGCGAGAGCAATTCGGAGATGCTGCGGCCCCTGAACAGGATGAAATCCGCCGGCCCGCCAACGGCGAGAGTGCCGATGCCGTCGAAGCCCATGAGCTGCGCCGGCGTAGCGGTCGCTGCCTTCGGCCAGGCATCCACCGGATGATCGAGATGCAAAACGCGCGTCGCCACGCGATAGACTTCCAGCATGTCGAGATCGCCATAGGCGTAGAATGGATCGCGCGTGTTGTCGGATGCGAGCGCCACCGGGATGCCCCGCGCCTTCATCTCATGCAGTAGCGTGACGCCACGCCAGCGCGGCGTGGTGGCGTCGTTCCGGCGATCCTGGAGGTATAGGTTGCACATGGGCAGCGAGACCACCGCAAGCCCGGCTCGCGCCACCTTGTCCAGCGTCTCGAGTACCTCGCTGTCCGGCTGACGCGACAGCGCGCAGCAATGGCCGACGAGGACACTGCCCGCAAAGCCGCACCGCGCCGCGGCTTCCGCGATCTTGCGCAGCGTGACGGAGGACGTGTCGGCCGTCTCGTCGGCGTGGAAATCGAGATCCAGACCGTGCTGCGCGGCTAGCGCGAATATGAAATCGAGCAGTTCGTCTATATCGGGGGTCATGTAGGCGAACGCGCCGAGCACGCCCCCCGACGCGACGACCCTGCGGGCCAGGGAAGAGAACCACTCCCTGTCGCGCGCGGCCTCGATGCCCGTCAGGCTCGCGGCCTGCAACGCGATGCGGCCGCGCCAGCGCTCACGCATCTCCTCGAAGACCGGCCAGGAAATGGTCTCCTGCGGCCATATGCTGTCTATGTGGGTGCGCACCGCCTTCGTGCCGTGCGCATAGGCGCAGCGCAGCGCGAAATCCATGCGCCGGGTCAGATCGGCGGCGTTCCAGCGGGTGATGCGGTCATTGTCGGCCGTCGTTATGGCCCCCATGAACGAGCCGTCCGGATTGGGCGTGCGCTGCCAGATATGCCCCTTGTCGAGATGGGTGTGGCAGTCGACGAAGCAGGGCAGGACGACACGGCCTGCAAGGTCGATGGCGGAAGGCCCCGCGGCATCATGCGGCGAGATCGCCGCGATCCTGCCGTCCGCAACCGACAGGTCGGCAAGCACGAACCCCTCGGAGTCGGCAGGCTCCGACAGGCCGGTCATCAGCGCGCCATGCAGCCGGGCGCGGCTGAGCGTGTAGGGACCGGAAGCCGGAAGCCGGACCTGCGTCATCACCGCTCCTGCTTGAGGGCGCTCTCGTGCCAGCGGCGCAAAGCAAGATGGGAGACGAGCGACAGGACGAGGAAGATCACGATGCCTGTGAAGGAGATCAGGATAAGCGCCGCGAACAACCGGGGCGCATTGAGCCGGTAGCCGGCCTCGATGATGCGCGAGGCAAGCCCCGACGACTGGCCGCTGGAGCCGGCGACGAACTCGGCCACCACTGCGCCGATGAGCGACAGGCCGCCGGCGATCTTCAGGCCGCCGAGGAAATAGGGCATGGAGGCCGGCAGGCGCAGGTGCCAGAGCTCCTGCCAGCGCGTCGCGCCATTGAGCTTGAAAAGGTCGAGCAGGTTGCGGTCGACTGAATTCAGGCCCAGCGTCGTGTTCGACAGGATCGGGAAGAATGCCACGATCCAGGCGCACAGAAGAAGCTTGGCCGTCTGGTTGTCGACATAGATGTTGATGAGCGGAAAGACGGCGACGATGGGCGTGACCTGAAGGATGACGGCGAAGGGGAAGAACGACATCTCCACCCATTTCGACTGCGCGAAGAGCACGGCGAGGCCCACGCCACCCGCCACCGCCAGCAGCAGGCTGAGGAAGGTGATGCGCAGCGTCACCAGCAGCGAGGAGAAAAGCAGGCCGGCATCCGTGTAGAGCGTGGCCAGCACGACGCCGGGACGCGGGAGGATATATTGCGGGATCTCGTTCCAGACGCAGATGCGGTCCCATATCCAGATCGCGAAGATCATGATGGCCAGCGGCAGGAGCCACCTGCCGATACGTTCCAGCCGCGCCGCGCGGACCCGCTTCGCCTCCTCCGGATCGAGCGCGAGCACAGGAGCGCCGGTCTCAATGGTCGTCATCGACACCTCCGCCGAGCGTGATGGCCTCGCCCAAGACATCGGAAGCCTCGCGGCACAGCACCGCGTAGCCCGGCGACGTGCGGAACGCCTGGTCGCGCGGATAGGCCGCGTCCACGGCGATCTCGCGGAAGACCCGTCCCGGGCGCGCGGCCATGACGACGATGCGGTTGGACAGGAAGACGCTTTCGAAGACGCTGTGCGTGACGAAGATCACGGTGAAGCGCTCCTCCTGCCACAATTGCAACAGGTCGTTGTTCAGCCGGAAGCGCGTGATCTCGTCGAGCGCGGCGAATGGCTCGTCCATCAGAAGCAGGCGCGGCTTCGTGACGAGGCCGCGCGCGATGGAAACGCGCATCTTCATGCCGCCGGAAAGCTCGCGCGGCATCGCCTCCTCGAAGCCGGAAAGGTGCACGCGATCGATCATCTCGCGGATCGCCGGCGTCGCCTTTTCGCGCGAGACGCCGCGCAGACGCAACGGCAGCCATATGTTGTCGAAGACGTTGGCCCAGGGCAGCAGAGTGGGCTCCTGGAACACGAAGCCGATGTCCGAGCGGCCCTGCGCGCCACCGCCGCGCCAGTCGAGCATGCCGGTGGTCGGCGTGGACAGCCCCGCAATGATACGCAGAGCCGTGGACTTGCCGCAGCCGGACGGACCGAGAAGGCTCAGGAAATCGCCGTCCCGCAAGGTCAGTTCGACATCGCGCAAGGCCACGACGCCGTTCGAAAACGTCTTGCCTACGCTACGCAGGGCGAGCAGGGGCCTGTCGCCCTCGCCCGTCCCCGCGGATTGTTCGGCGCGTTCTGCCAGAGACATGCGGCCGAAGCCTATTTCTTCAGGTCGAGGCCGACGCCCTTGTTGACGAACTGGAGCGTGTAGGACTTCTCGATGTCGATGCCTGCGGGAAGAACCTTGGCCTTCACCATCTTGTCGTAGAAGCTTTTCATGCGCTCGTCCGTCATCGCGCCGATGCCGAGCTTTTCGGTGTCTCCAGAATCCACAATGCCGAACTTCTTCAGCTGCGCGATGGTGAACGCGATCTGCTCGTCGGTGATGTCGGGATTATCTTTCTTGATGGCCTCATTGGCGGCCGTATTGTCGCCGTACAGATAATTGTACCAGCCCTTGGCCGAGCCATCGACGAAGCACTGCACGACCTCGGGACGCTTGTCGATCGTGTCCTGCATCGCCTCAATGGTGGTTGAATAGGTGTCATAGCCATAGTCCGCGAGCAGGAACTGGTTCGGCATGAAGCCACCTTCCTTCTCGACCGCGAAAGGCTCGGACGTCACATAGCCCTGCTGGATCGACTTCTTGTTGGCGATGAAGGGGGCGGGATTGAACGTGTAGGGCACGCGCTTCGACAGATCGAAACCATATTCCTCCGCCATCCAGAGCAGGAAGCTCTGCGCGCCCTCGTCACCGACGATATATTGCTCGGCGCCGGGCAGGTCCTCCCACTTGTCGAGCCCCTCGCCCGGATGGGACATCATGACCTGCGGCTCCTTCTGGAAGGACGCGGCGACGACGCGCAGCGGGATGTTCTGCGCGACGGCGTCGAAAGCCTGCTGCATGTTGCCGCCCATGTAGAAGTCGAGCTTGCCGGCGAGAAGCAGCGGCCGGCCGGCCACCTGCGGCCCGCCCTGCTGGATCGTCACGTCAAGGCCGCAGTCCTTGTAGGTGCCGTCGACCACGGCCTGGTAGTAGCCGCCGTGCTCGGCCTGTGCGAGCCAGTTGGTGCCGAAGGTAACGGACTCGGCCGACGCGGCCGTCGCGCCTGCCGCCAGAAGGGCGAGCGCCGCGGTTGAGAGCGAAAGAAATCTGTTCATGGATGTCCCCTCGTTGTCTCCCGGCCAGCGGCGCGGGGTGATTATTGAAGCGATACACGACCTCGGCATAGGACCTTCGCCCGGTAACGCCACCATGTCGCTCAAGCGCTAGCGTGCCTGTTGTTCCGGCGCAAGTCCATGAGTCAGCAAAACGATCCGCTCGCTTGATGATCCACTGCCGATGGCCTTACGATCCCGGGATTCGGAGACATGCGCCCAATGCTTAAGTTCCTGACACCCGCAACGATGAAGGCCCCCTTCGCCCGATACAGCCACGGCGTCGAGGTGCCGGCCGGCAAGCGGCTGGTCTTCTGCTCGGGACAACTGGGGATAGGACCGGACGACACGGTACCCGAGGACGCCGGCGCGCAGGCCGAACTGTGCTTCGCCAACATCGAGGCGGTGCTCGATGATGCAGGGCTCGGACTTGCCGACATCGTGCGCATCAACGCCTTCGTGACCGACCGCGCCTTTATGAAGCCCTATATGGAGGTGCGCGACAGGCTCGTCGCCGACCCGCCGCCGGCATCGACGCTGATGATCGTCTCGGGCTTCTCGCGGGAGCAGTTCAAGGTCGAGATAGAAGTGATCGCAGCGGGCTGAGCCGGTTGCGGCCTGCCCGTCTCATGCTCTAGAAGCGCTTCAACCGAAGAGAGGTGCCCGTGGCTCCAAGAAAGATCTGGTGGGGCGACTTCCCCACGACCGCTTATGGGTCGATCGACCCCGAGAAAACGATAGCGGTCCTGCCGGTGGCCGCGATCGAGCAGCATGGTCCCCATCTGCCGGTATCGACCGACACGACGATCATGAACGGCATGTTGGAGACGGTGATCGCACGGCTGCCGGCCGATCTCGACATCCGCATCCTGCCCGTCCAGTCGGTGGGAAAGTCCAACGAGCACCTGCATGCTCCGGGCACGCTGACGCTGCCCGCCACGACCCTCATCGACGCATGGACGGAACTCGGGGCATCGGTGGCGCGCGCCGGGGTTCGCAAGATCGTGCTCGTCAATTCACATGGCGGCAACGAAGAAATCATGGGCATCGTGGCGCGCGAGTTGCGCGTGCGCTTCGGCATGCTGGCAGTCAAGACCAGCTGGTCGCGCTTCGGCCGGCCGGCCGGCCTCTACAGCGAGATAGAGGATCGCTTCGGCATCCATGGCGGCGATTTCGAGACGTCGGTCATGCTGCATTTCAGGCCCGATCTGGTGGACATGACGAAGGCGCAGGATTTTCCGTCGCGCGTCCAGCAGGCCGAACGGGAGTTCGAACTCCTGAAGCATACCGGGACTCACGCCCTCGCCTGGATCGCATCCGACCTGAACGAGCACGGTGTCGTGGGCGAGGCCTCGCGCGCTACCGCCGAAAAGGGCGGACTGACAGCCGAGCATCAGGCTGACGGCTTCATCACGCTGCTGAAGGATATCAGGAAGGCGAAGCTTTCCGAGTGGCTGGCGTAGAGCTAGACCAGTTCAGTTTTTGACGGAAACGGCCCCTCACCCTTACCCTCTCCCCGCAAGTAGGGAGAAGGTCCCGGCAGGGGGGATGAGGGGCGATTCTTCCTAAGCTGAATCGCTCTAGGACCGTCCGATATCGAACGCGAAGGGTATCCCTTCGAAGGCGTCCGCGCCGCGGCCGATCGACCGGACGGCCTCGACCATGCGCCCGTTGCGGCCAAGCATGGCGTCCGCGATCGAAACCAGCCTGATGTTGGGCGTCGCCGTCGGCGAGGCGCGGCGCAGAGTACCGGCAAGCTCGCCCTCATCGCGCGAGGGCTGAAGTGCTGCCGCGATGATGTAGGCGGACGCGGTCGAGCGGCTGATGCCGGCATAGCAGTTGACGACCAGCGGACGCGCGCGGTTCCAGCTCTGCGCGAAATCCAGAAGCGTGCGCATATGCGCCTCGCCGGGCGGCGTCATGCCCTCCTGCGGCTCCACGATGTCGTGCAGCGACAGGAACAGATGGTTGCCTTCGGCGATCGCGGCCGGGCGGGTCATCGCCGTGCCCGGCGCCAGCAACGACAGAAGGTGCTCGGCCTTCGTCGAGACGACTGTGGCCTCGACCTTCGACAGCGGACAGACCCAGATCATCGTAATGCGGCGGCGCGCACGCCGCCTCCCTGATTGAAGTCACGCCACACCGACAGTGCGGCCTCCAACCTTTGCCAGTCGCCCTCGCCTGCCGGCAGGCCGAAACGTAGCGCGCGCGGACGGGCGGTGAAGTTGCGGACGAGAATACCGGCCTGCCCCAGCGCATGGAACAACCCGGCCGCCTCATCCGTCGTGACATGGCGAAAGAGGCTCGTGCCGCCATCGGCCGGCACGCCGTGGGCGGCCAGCAGATCATCGAGCCTTGAAGTCTCAGCCGCAAGACGGCGACGCATCGCCTCCTGCCATGCCGTGTCGCCCAGTGCCCGGATGCCATATTCCAGCGCCGGCCCGGAGACCGACCATGGGCCGAACCCGGCGTCGAGATGCTCCGCGATTTGAGGGGACGCAAAGGCGAATCCAAGGCGCAGGCCCGCGAGGCCGAAGAACTTTCCGAAGGAGCGCAGCACGACGATGCCGCCCTGCCCCACATCACCGCAAAGCGATTCGTCCATCGGGCCGACATCCATGAACGCCTCGTCCACGACCAGCAGGCCGCCGCGACGACGCAGCGCGGCCGCCAACGAAAGCAGGTCCGCGCGCGGCACGATGCGCCCGTCGGGGTTGTTCGGATTGACCACGATGGCGAGGTCGGCATGGGAAAGCGCCGAAAAGTCCGGCCCTTCGGTCACGCTGTGGCCGGCCAGAGCGGCCGCGCGCGCATGTTCGGCATAGGTCGGCCCGAGGATCGCAGCGCGGCCGGGCTTCACGAGCGAGCAGACGCGCGGCAGGAGCATCTGCGTGCCGGGAGCGAGCGCGACATGACGCGGCGACGAAGCGCCATAGGCATCGGCGGCGACGGCCGCGAGTTGCCCCGCCCGGCCGGGCTCCGGCAGGCGCGCGAGCACGGTGGCAGGCAGGTCGAAAAGCGGATAGGAGTGCGGATTGATCCCGGTGGAAAGGTCAACCCACGGCTCCGGCGCATGCGCAAAGAGCGACCGTGCGCGACCGAGGCTGCCGCCGTGATCGGCCACCGCCGCTGTCGCATTCGCCGGAACGCTCATGTCCGTCCTGATCGCCTTCCTGTCGCTCGCCCTCGAGACGAGGCTCGGTTATCCGGACCGGTTGTTCGCGGCCATCGGCCATCCGGTCACATGGATCGGACGCCTGATATCCTTTCTCGACGCCCGGCTCAACCGCGCGACCGCCAGCGACAGCATGCGCCGCCTTTGCGGCGTGGCCTCGCTGATCGTCATCGTCGCGGTGCCCGGCATCCTCGCCTTCGCCGTCGAGCGGACCCTGCTGCTTCATCCGCTCGGCTTCATCATCGTCGTGATCCTCGCCACCACGCTGCTGGCACAGAAAAGCCTTTCCGGCCATGTCGAGGCAGTGGCAAGCGCGCTGGACACGGGCGGCGTGGAGGCCGGCCGCAAGGCGGTGTCCATGATCGTCGGGCGCGATCCCGAAGACCTCGACAGCGCGGCGGTCTCGCGCGCGGCCATCGAAAGCCTGGCAGAGAATTTCTCGGACGGCGTCGTCGCTCCGGCCTTGTGGATGGCGGCGGGTGGACTGGCGGGCGGCGCAGCCTACAAGGCCGTCAACACCGCCGATTCCATGATCGGCCACAAGACGCAGAAGTACCAGGCGTTCGGCTGGGCGTCCGCGCGCTTCGACGATCTCGTCAATTTGCCGGCGTCGCGGCTGACCGCCCTGCTGATCGTCGCGGCCGCCGCCATGCTGCCCGGCATGAATGCCGGCGCGGCGTGGCGCGCGGTGTGGCGCGACG